>Ga0209514_10000175_pt1 | contig 144305 bp, 143 predicted proteins | sample Subgrocontami58m_FD_187452 | JGI IMG/M metagenome (GOLD analysis project Ga0209514, IMG submission 187452) | Subsurface groundwater microbial communities from S. Glens Falls, New York, USA - GMW37 contaminated, 5.8 m (SPAdes) (version 3) | ecosystem: Environmental > Aquatic > Deep subsurface... | reverse complement strand
GAGCCTGTCTAGTAGCGGAACGCTTTTTTGCCGCTTTTGTCGTCGCTCGCCGACGAGACCGGGCCTTCGCCAATTAGACCTCCACTACCACCGGCAGTATCATGGGCCGACGCTTGGTCCGCTCGTAAAAGAAGCGGCTCAGGGTATCCTTTATCTTAGTATTAATGAATCCCCATTCCGCCAGCCTGTCACTACCATGGTCCAGGTTGGCCGTAACCAGGTCACGGGCCTCCTCTATGAGGTCCTCCGACTCCCGCATAAAGACAAAGCCGCGGGATACGATGTCCGGCCTCGTGACTACCTTGCCGGTCCGTGCGTCCACGGCGATGACCACTACCAGGATGCCATCTTGTGCCAGAAGGCGGCGGTCCCGCAGGACCACGTGGCCTATGTCTCCGACACCCAGCCCATCCACGTAAACATAACCGGCAGGAATCCTCGTTACTACCTTGGCGGAGTTGGCGCTGATTTCCAGGATCTGGCCGTTATCCAGAACGAAAGTGTTCTGCTCAGGTACGCCTAGTGACTGCGCCAGGCGGGCATGCATGGTCAGGTGCCGGTACTCCCCGTGAATGGGAACAAAATACTGCGGCCGCACCAGGTTGATCATCATCTTTAGCTCTTCCTGGCTGCCATGTCCGGACACGTGCACCCTGGCGATATCGTGGTAGATGACGTTAGCCCCTTTCTTGAAGAGGTTGTCTATCGTGCGATTGACCAGTTGCTCGTTGCCCGGAATGGGCGATGCGGATATCAGGACCGTGTCATGTGGCCGGATGTGCAGATACTTATCGTCACCCGTAGCCAGGCGTGTCAGGATCGATGTAGGCTCTCCCTGTGAGCCCGTCACGATTATTACCAGTTGCTGAGACGGCAGGTGCACGGCCTCATCGGGACGGACCAACGTATCCGGGGGTATGTGCAGGTACCCCATCTCAGTGGCCATGCGCACGTTGTTGATCATGCTGCGTCCCATGACCACTACCTTGCGCTCGTGCTTGACGGCGGCATCGATTACCTGCTGCACGCGGGAGATGAGGGAGGCAAAGGTGGCGACGATGACGCGGCCCTCAGCCTCGCCGATTACCCTATCCAGCGCCAGACCGATCTCACTCTCGGAAGGGGTGTACCCGGGAATCTCCGCCCTCGTGGAATCCGACATGAGCAGCAGCACGCCTTGAGATCCAAACTTGGCCAGCGTCGAGAAATCCGTCAGTTTGCCGTCCACCGGCGTGTGGTCAAACTTGAAGTCACCGGAATGAATCACGATGCCAACCGGCGTGTGCACTACCAGGCCCACTCCGTCAGGGATGCTATGGGAGACGGGGAAGAACTCGACACGGAAAACGCCCAGCTTCACCTCATCGCCCGGCTGGATAATGTTCAGCGACGCTCCTTCAAGGAGCTTGTGCTCTTTGAGCTTAACGCTGATGAGGCCCTGTGTAAGGCGCGTGGCGTACACGGGAACGGGAAGGCTGTTCAGGAGGTATGGAAGGCCTCCTGTGTGGTCCTCATGTCCGTGGGTTATTACTACGCCACGGACCTTGTCCTTCTTCTCCATGAGGTAAGTCATGTCGGGAATGACGAGGTCGATCCCCAGCATGTCATCCTCGGGGAACATGAGGCCGGCATCGATGATCATGATATCCTCACCGTATTCGAGGAGTGTCATGTTCCTACCGATCTCACCCAGGCCCCCGAGGGCAACGACTTTTAGTTTATTCTTGGCCAAAAGGTATTACTCCCTAAAATAAGCTCAGTTGCTGCCCTTGCTCATCGTCCCCGCTCTTTCCACTGGCATTACTTCGCCGCATCTTCTCAGCTTCTTCTATCATGGCAGGCAGCTTCAGAAAGTCGTTTTCCAGAGTCTGGCGTAACTTCTGCTGGTGAAGGGCGGCTGCCGGATGATACAGGGCAACATATAGGACTCCGTCCCCCTGCTTTGCTGTGCCGTGAATCTGGCTAATAGAGCGCCCGGGGAAAAACCTGGCCATGGAATGTCTGCCCAGCGTTACTATGACCCTGGGGGCAATGAGTTGTATCTGCTTCTCCAGGTAAGGCGCACAGGCTTCGATCTCTTCCGGACGTGGGTCGCGGTTCTGTGGAGGGCGGCATTTTACTACGTTCGTGATAAAGACCTCTGATCGGGGAAGGTTGATTGACTTCAGCAGGTCATCGAGGAGGTGGCCAGCGGGCCCTACGAAAGGCTTGCCTTGCCGGTCTTCATAATAGCCCGGGCCCTCACCGATAAACATAATCTTGGCATTTTCCGGACCGTCACCCGGAACGGCCTTGGTGCGGGACTTGGAGAGGTCGCATTTGGGGCAGACCATGACTAGTTCATGGACCCTCTGCAGAGTGACATCGCTCAACGGGCTTCTCTCCTCAAGGGATCATCACACAGGCGGCAAACGCGCTCAAATGCCATCATACTAGCCCGCACCCTGAGGCTTGTCAATATTTGGGGATTTGCCGCCCGAATGCCCTACAGTTAGGGCTAGGCGATCTTGGCTAGCCAGACACCCGCCTCATAAAGCGCCAGAAGAGGTAAAGCCACCATGGTCTGAGTTAGTGGGTCCGGAGTGGGCGTGACGATTGCAGCGATTACGAATACTCCCAGCAGAGCGTACTTGCGGTTCTTGGCCAGCATCTTGTGATTGACAATACGTAGCTTGGCCAGGAAGTAGATCACGATCGGCGTCTCGAAGACGGCGCCTATCCCAAAGACAAGCGTGGTCACGAATGAAATATAGTTCGCAAGACGTATCTGTGCGGTAGCGATGTCCGAAGGCAAGAATCCTATCAAGAACCGGAGGGCCGGTGGCAGGGCGACGTAATAGGCGAAGGCCACTCCCATGGCAAAGCACAGTACCGATCCGGGCAGCAGGTACCTGATATACCGGCGCTCTTGCTTGGTCAGGCCGGGAAGCAAGAACCTGATAACCTGGTACAGGATCACCGGTAGCCCGAGAGCGAGGCCGGAATAGAATGATACCTTGAAGAAGGTGGAAAACTGCTCGGTCACCTCATAGGTGATAAAAGGGGTGTTTCCTGCGGGCTCCTGCAGTATTCGAAGCAGTGGTTGCGTAAAAGCAAACGATATCGCTGTGGTTATCGCTACGCCGATAACCGCGTATATGAGCCTCTTTCGTAGCTCCTCGAGGTGCTCGAGGACGGTGAGCTTCTGCCCTTCCTCCTCTGCTTCCTGCTGAGGGAGTTCCTCTAAAGCGCTTGACATCTTCTGCTCACCACCCCGTCCGCTAAAGAGCCTCCACCAGGCTCCCTTACTCGTCCTCTATGCCGAGGTCCTTGACGTAGTCCACCGCGTCCTGCACAGTTATTATCTTCTCAGCGTCTTCGTCGGAGATCTCGACAGGCTTCTCAGGAGTGCTGAACTCCTCCTCCAGGGACATGATCAACTCCACCAGGTCCAGGGAATCAGCGTTCAGGTCATCGATAAAGGAGGCAGTGGGTAACACTTCCTCTCCATCCACCCCTAACTGCTCAACAACGAGCTTCTTAACACGCTCAAAGACGCTTGCCATTCCCTAACTACCTCCTTGATTCGGGCTGGGGTTTGTTGCTATTGCCCCCAGCACGCCATTGACAAACTTGGGGGAAACATCGCTGCCAAAAGTCTTGGCTAACTCGATTGCCTCATTGATTGCTACTTTCAAAGGCACTTCATTATCAAATAAAATCTCAAAAATTGCAAGACGCAGTACATTCAGGTCTATCTTTGAGATCTGGTCCAGTGGCCACGTCGGTGCAGCCTTCTGAATCTGGGAGTCGATCTCCTGGCGGTGTTCCAGTATCCCCGCCAGGCGGCTCTCCGCGAAGGAACGGATATCTCCCGGTAGAGGAGCTTCCTCCATCAGGCGGTCCATAACGGCTTGAGGGTCATGCCCTGTTGTATCGATCTCGTAGAGGGCCTGGAGGGCGGCTGCCCTCGCCTTGCTGCGCGCGCTGGCCACTAGAGCATCACCATCCCACCATCGACCGCTATGACCTGCCCGGTAATATAGCTGGCCGCTGGAGATGCCAGGAAGGCCACGACTTCGGCTAGCTCCTCTGGTTTCCCGAACCTTGCCAGGGGTATCTGCTCGGAGGCCCTCTTCTTGACCTCTTCTCCCAGACGGCCGGTCATGTCCGTTTCAAAGTAGCCGGGAGCGATCGCATTGGCCAGTATTCCCCTGGAGGCCATCTCCCTGGCTGTGGTGCGAGTAAGAGCAATGAGGCCGGCCTTGGCTGCCGTGTAGTTGGCCTGGCCGGCATTCCCGGTGATCCCGACTACACTGGCGATATTGATTATACGTCCCCATCGTTGTTTCATCATAGGGCGAAGCACTGCCTTTGTGCAGAAGAACGCCCCTTTCAGGTTAACCGACATCACCTGGTCCCACTGGGCCTCGGACATGCGGAGGAGCAGCTCGTCCCTGGTTATACCGGCGTTATTGACCAGTATGTCTATGCGTCCAAAAGACGAGATGGCAGCCTGGACCATGGCATCCGCCTGTCCCGAAAGGCTGACATCGCCGCCGGCAGCCAGGGCGCGTCCTCCTGCCTCCTGTATTGCCGCTACGACAGACTCAGCCTCTGACTGGCTTTTAGAATAGTTCACGACTACTGCGGCGCCCCGCTCAGCCAGCTTGATTGCGACTGCCCGGCCTAAGCCCCGGGAGCCTCCGGTTACCAGTGCTACTCGATCATTGAGGTCCATTGGTCTCCTGACGCAGCTTCTCCAGTGAAGCTGCATCTCCGATGCTGGTCACCTGCGCCTGCCGGTTGATACGCTTGATGAGCCCCGCCAGCACGCGTCCGGGTCCGAACTCTATGAAGCTGTTCACGCCCTGGCCGAGCATCCATTCCACCGAAGGATGCCACTGGACCGGGCTGCACAATTGCTGTACGAGGGCCGTCCTTACACTCTCGGCGTCCTGGACCGGTCTGGCGGTGACATTCGCAATCACCGGCACGGACGGGTCCTGTATGGAGATCTGCTCCAGATAGTGAGTCAACCCCTCCTGTGCAGGGCGCATAACCGGCGAATGGAAGGCGCCGCTAACGTTCAGCGCAATGACCTGCCGTGCACCCCTGGTCTTAGCCAGGTCCATAGCGCGGGCCAGCTCGGAGCTTGGGCCGCTGATTACGACCTGGCCGGGACAATTCAGGTTGGCCACCTGGACCCCTGTCTCATTGCAGATATCGCGGAGCAGTTCTTCCTCGAGTCCCAGCACCGCGGCCATTCCGCTGGACACTTGCTCTCCCGCCTGCTGCATCAGGCGTCCGCGCTCTCGCACCAACCGGAGACCGTCGGAGAAGCTTAGTGCGCCGGCAGCAACCAGAGCCGTGTACTCGCCCAGGCTGTGGCCGGCCACGAAGGAGACCCCCGGTGGGAGCAGCCCCTCCTCCCTGGCTACCCGCAGACAGGCTATGCTTGTTGCCATGATGGCCGGCTGGGCGTTGTGGGTCTGGCGCAAGTCTTCCTCGGGACCTTCGAAACATAGCTGCGACAGGCTGAATCCAAGGGCCTCGTCAGCCTCCTGGAATACCTCTCTCGCCGTAGAATAGCTGTCTTGCAGGTCTTGGCCCATACCGATAGCCTGCGACCCCTGCCCCGGGAATACGTAAGCCACCACATCTTGCATTGCCCAGACTCCTCCTTGATGTCTGCCCTGCCGGCACTATAGCGGCCGGCTATCTGTCCGGCTCACAACAAGCCGGGAAATGGGACATGCCCATTTCCCGGCCGTGATCACCAGATTGCCTTATGCCTTCTTCTTGGAGCTTTCCAGTTGAAGGACGTCTCTTCCCTGGTACTTCCCACAGGTCGGGCAGACATGGTGCGGGATCATCAGATTATGGCAGGAAGGGCACTGCACCAACGCGCCTGGAGTCAGATGCAGATGGCTCCGCCTCTCTCCCTTGCGGGCTTTGGATATTTTTCTCTTGGGTAGGGCTCCCACTATGCTTCTCTCCTAAAGTAATCAGGCGACCTTTTGGCAAAAACCGCCCCTGCGAAAGGACTTCGGGATTGTCCCCGAGTCCCCGGCCCTGCCTTATGCTAGGCCAATTTGGACTTTAGCTCTGCCAGGGCCGCCAGGCGAGTATCGGTCGGTTCATCTGGACACTGGCAAACTATCTGGTTTCGGTTGACTCCGCACTGAACGCACAGCCCCAGGCAGTCCTCCCGACAGAGCGGATTCATTGGCATCGCCAGGAGTGTATATTGCCGCAGCGCTTCCCTCAGGTCAAGCACATGGTCTGCGCCAATCGTGAAGGCAGTCGGATCCACCGGAGGCTCCTTGTAGATGCCTGTAGCAACATCCACAAGCGGGAAGTACTCCTCCTTGAACTCAACCGGCACCACCTGGCGGAAGCTCTCCAGGCACCGGACGCAGTTCATCTGCATCAGCGCCCTGATCTTCACCGTGGCCAGTATGCTATCAGGGGTCCGAAGGAGGGTAACATCACCCTCTATCGCCTGTACGTCCATCAGGTAGCGGCCGTCTCTACCCTCTTCTTCCAGATGGTAACGGCGCTGCGCCCCAATCGGCTCTTTCAGTAGCTGAGCGACATTAATTTCCATGTTCGACCTTCGCAGTTTCCCGCTCAAGGACATCGATACCCCTGCGAATGGCGTTTTGGAAGCCGGCCAGTTGCGTGTCCAGTTTGCGCAGGACCTCCAGCGCGTACTGGTCGGCGCCCGCCTTAGCGGCGTGCAGGTGTCCTTCCGCTTCCTCCAGGATGGCATGAGCTTCGGCCTGGGCCTTCTTCATCACCTCACGCGCTCGCTCCTCGGCCAGCTTGACCATCTCGCTGTCTCGGATGCGTGAGTCGAGAGCGGCCTGCGAATCGGCAAGCAGCCTGGAGGACTCCTGCTGCGCTTCTGACAGGAGATGGTCTCTCTCCTTCAGAATGCGTCGCGCCTCTTTGACCTCTTCCGGCACTGCCAGGCGTAGCTCGTCCAGCACTTCCAGCACGTCCGCCATTGACACCATTACTTTGTCCACCAGGGGCACTCGGCTTCCCTGGGCGATAATATTCTCTAACTTGTCAATAAGCTCCTGGATAGGCATCTTTACATTATCCTTAGGAACTCTCGCCTTCTGTTTGGCGGTCTTAGTCTCTTCCTGGCCTATGGAGGACCCGCGCGTCATAAGAGCTATAATCCTGTCTTGCCGCTTCTATGTTCTACCTTCAGCCCGCGGCTGAAGGCCTGCTCCAATGCGGTTTCCACGTGAGGAGGTACCATGTCCCTTACCGCACCTCCAAGGGCGGCCACCTCCTTGACGATACTGGAACTCAGGAAAGAATAATCGGCGCTGGTCATGAGGCACATCATCTCCAGCTCCGGCGCCATCTTCTTGTTGACCAACGCCATCTGAAATTCCCATTCGAAATCGGAAATAACTCTCAGGCCCCGGACCATGACCTTGGCCCCAATCTTTCTCATGTAGGTTACGGTGAGCTCGTCGAACCCCTGGACCTCGACATTGATGAGGTGGACAGTAGCCTTTGCCATCATGTCCACACGCTCATCAAGATTGAAAAGAACGTTCTTCTTGGGGTCGGCGTAAACAGCGACGATAAGCTTCTCAAAGAGCGACGAGGCCCGGTTGATGATATCCAGGTGCCCGTTGGTGACCGGGTCAAAGGTACCCGGGTAGATGGCCACGGTCAAGATACATCCTCCTGGCGGAATATAGACAGACTGCTGTCCCCATAGCGCCGGGTCTTAAGAAGAGTCAGACATCCGTATTGCTGGGCCAGTTCTCTGCGTGAGGAATGTTCAGCCACCACGAGCGTCCCTTCTCCCACCAGAGGTGATTCCCCCAATGCCGCCAGAATCTTATCCACTTCCTCGCCGCTATAAGGCGGATCGAGGAATATTATATCATACCTCCCGGAAAGAATCGAAAGCGATTTCTTCGCATCTAAGCATATTACTCTCGACTTGTCGCTGAAACCGGTGGTTGCCAGGTTCTGGTGTATCAGGGAGCAGGTGCCTCCATCTTTCTCGGTGAAATCCACCCAATCGGCCCCGCGGCTCAGAGCCTCTATGCCGAGTGCGCCTACCCCAGCATAAAGGTCCAGAACCCGGCCAAGTTCCGGTGTCAACGATGCCAGCATAGAGAAGAGCGCCTCCTTCACCATCCCTTTAGTAGGGCGGAGATCTGTACCCCGCGGGCCACGCAGGATACGGCCTCTGGCTGTCCCTCCTGTTATTCGTAACATTAATGTCCTCTAGCTCATTATAGACCCGTAGAGAGGCGGCGGGAAGATGGGCTCTTTGTGTTCCACGATAGCTGCACGATATGATAAACTGATGCTGGAGGTACGCGGATAGCATTATGAAGGTTCGAGTAAAGTTCTTCGCCTCGTTCCGGGAAATCGCGCGCGAGCGGGAGAGGGTTGCTGACGTTCCGGAAGGTTCCACCCCCGCCAGCTTGCTGGCAGACCTGTCTCAGGAGCTTCCCGGTCTGGAGGGCCTCCGCTCCTCTACTGTCTACGCCGTCAACGGGGATTATGCTGCCGGTGACCGCCCTCTGAAGGATGGCGATGAGGTAGCCTTCATCCCGCCGGTGAGCGGCGGGGAGAGCATGTTCGAGATCACTGACCAGGAACTCTCCCTGGAGAATGTAGCAGCCAGGGTGCGTGATCCATCGTGCGGCGCGGTTACTATATTCGTGGGAACGGTCAGGGACGTCTCCAAAGGGCGCAAGGTGCTTTATCTGGAATACGAGGCCTACAAAGAAATGGCTGAAAAGAAGCTGGCCGAGATAGGCGAGGAGATCCGCACCCGCTGGGGACTGGACAGGGTGGCGATTTCTCATCGTGTCGGTCACCTGGACCTCGGGGATGCCAGCGTGATCATCGCTGTCGCCTCTCCACATCGGTCGGAGTCTTTCGAGGCCTGCCGTCATGCCATCGAGGCGATCAAGAAGATAGTACCCATCTGGAAGAAGGAAGTCTGGGAGAATGGGGAAGTTTGGGTAGGCATGGAGGGATGACGGCCAGCACGGGCTATGCTAGAATGGCTTCGGTTGAATTGGAGGTGACGGCGAGCCGGTGCGGCTAACATTTCTAGGCACTGGCACCTCGACAGGGGTCCCAGTTGTAGCCTGTCAGTGTCCCGTCTGCACCTCAGGTGATCAGTACAACCGGCGCATGCGCGCCTCGGTCTTGGTCCAGGAGAACGGGCACAACATCATTATTGATACTGCTCCCGATCTGCGCCAGCAGGCCCTCAATACGGGAATCCAGCGGGTCGATGCCGTTCTCTTTACGCATTCCCACGCCGACCATGTCGGCGGGATCGACGACCTTCGCGGGTTCAATGTTGCCCAACGGGCGTTCATTCCCTGCTACGGGGACGAGCATACCGTCCGAGATATTAAGAACCGCTTTCCTTACATCTTCAACGGACACCTTTACTTCGGGGCCAAGCCCGAGCTGACCATGCACGTGGCCGCATCTCCATTCAATCTCTTCGACCAAGAGGTTATACCGCTGACCGTCTACCACGGCTGGCTGCCGGTGCTGGGCTACCGAATGGGGCAGATGGCTTACGTGACCGATTGCAACGCAATTCCGCCGGCGTCTTTGCAGATCCTGAGGGGACTCGACGTGCTCGTGCTGGGCGCACTACGTCGTGTGCCTCATCCCAGCCATTTCACGATCTACGAGGCGATGGAGGTCGTTAGAGAGCTTAAGCCGAAGCGCGCCTTCTTTACACATATGGCCCACGAGCTGGATCATCACGAGACCAGCCGTGAACTACCTCCCGGAGTGGAACTGGCCTACGATGGCCTGATGATCGATCTGTGACACCTGCCGGCAGACCTCCAATAGGGAGGGCGTTGGGGCTACTCCTGGCAGTTGTCATGTTGCTGTTTTCTTCCTCCTGTATGCCTCCGCCGGTCACCCGGACCCGGTCGGTGGCTGCCGTGAATAGCCTCCTGGTTGTGTCTGAGATGCGTGAGGAGGGCAGCACTGTCTGGGCCTTCAATCCGGCCAACCTCCAGGATAAGCGCCTTCTGGGCAACTTCCCACACCAGCGTGGGTTCCCGCTTCGCGGAGTTGTCAGCCCTGATGGGACTTCGATTGCCCTGGTGCAGCTACCTCCGGGGGCGGACCGCTTCTCCGGCGCCCGGCTGCTGATCATGCTCCGGGATGGTTCCAGCCAGCGGACGCTGGAAGAGGGAATTGATTATGACATTGTCCCCATCTGGTCCCCGGATAGCCGCGAGATGGCCTTCGTGAAGAGAGCTGGCCCCGCGTCCGCCGGCACCGCGCCGGGAGTGTCAGAGGTCCCTCCATCTCCATCTCCCACCGAGGTCTACGCGGCAGGCGCGGATGGTAAAAACCGGCGCCTCCTCTTCAAGGATGCTCAATCCCTGGACCTGTACCTGGTAGGCTGGCAGAACGATGTCAAGCGTATCGTCTATCGGAAGTTCACTAAGGCCGGAGACGAAGTGTGGGCCTTCGATCTGGCGTCCGGCCAATCCCAGCGCCTGTCCAGTCTGAGCAAGTCCCCAGCCTATGGCGTGAAGCTCTCACCGGATGGGAACACACTGATCGCCTCGGTCCGGCAAGACAACGGCTTTGACGTTATTACTGAGTCGCTGGACGGTCAGAACCGCCGGGTGCTTAGCAAGGGTAACCGCCGGCCAAGCAGCCCTCTCTTTGCACCGGACGGCCGGCGGATCGCCTTCGATGTTGAAACCACCGACCAGGGCGCTTCGGTCGGCATCATGGATACGGGTCCCGAAACCGTCACGCGGCTCTCCAGCCCCAGCGGCAGTAAGGAGATTCCCCTGTCATTCTCGCCGGACGGCGTATGGATACTGGTGCGTGTCAACCAGGAGGGCCGCTCAAGGGTCTATCTCCTCAGGGTGAATGACGGTACAAAAGAGCACCTGGATAGCGCATATTGGATCGAGCCGATAGGCTGGACACGAGGTTAGGAGCTGAAAGCTAAGAAATACCTGGCCGTCTTGCTTCTTGCAGGCCTTCTAACAATCCTGTGGGCCGGGGAGGCATTGGCCGATTGCCCTGTCCCAGCATCGGTTGGGGTTCAGCCCTACCACACCGATGTCATCCAGACGTTCGCTCAGGCGTCTCAAAATACCCTGGGCGACAAGGGGCCGGGCCTACCCTCGCTACGCCAGGGGTCTCCGACATACCAGGACGTCCCGGCGTCCTTCTCTCCTACGATACTCAAGGCTGTCGGATACATTGAGAGCAGCTGGCGCCAATTCAGGGCCTCTCCCGGTAGCTCAGGGCCCACTGTGATTAACTATGCCAGTGACCCTTGGTGCGCTTACGGAATCATGCAGATCGTCTCGGGCATGAGCGGCACGTCGCAATTCGAGCCACCGCGGGTGGCCTCCGAGTACCAGTATAATATCGGGACCGGCACACTGATCCTCTTGAACAAATGGAACTATCTGGCAGGCATAGGCAGCACATTCGGCAACAATGACCCTGCGATCATGGAAGACTGGTATTTCGCGGTCTGGGCCTACAATCGCGGGGACTGGTTCAACAATCCTAATAATCCGCGCTACGACCCGAATCGGAACATGTACTGGGACCCTTACGATCCGAGCAGCTACCCGGCCAGCGCCTATCCCTACCAGGAGCTCGTCTGGGGATACGTGGCTAATCCACCTCCCGGACCGGACGGGCAGCCCGTCTGGCAGTCAATCAGGCTTACACTCCCGGACCCAAACGTTCTGGGATACGACTTCACGCCCTTCTATAGCCCGGCCCATTTCGATGACCCTCAGCCGGTCCACAGGGACACCGATCAGGCGCCGCCGGCGCCGACGTCCACGCCCACGCCAAGGCCCGCACCTACGGCAACACCGGTACCAAAGCCTACGGCAACGCCTACAGCGACCCCCACGCCCAGGCCTACGCCCACGCGGGTACCAGACCTGCACCTGCCGCGCCGGGTGATTCTGCCGTTAATCATTATTGGGAAGACATAGGCCTTGCCGTAGCACTCCTCGTCGGCCCATATTAAAAATGCAGCAAATTGATTTCAAGATTATAACAATAGACCGCCCATATGTTGCGAAACCGGCCGGGGCGGCGGGCGCTGCTTGACCTTGTCGGGCAATCTGCTCCAACCGTTTGGTGTCCCGATAGCGGCGAACAAAGTCAGCAATTGCTTTCAATAGAAACTGATTTCGGAGCTCAAAGGCTTTTTCAAGGCGGGTGCTGTGTTTGTCCCTCGCAGGGCAGCTATGCCAGCAACGCGGGCAAGAGCCGGAGATGAAGCTTTTTGCTGTTCTCTGACCTTAATTTGCACTCACTATGACAAACTATTTTTTTATGTAGGCGTGGTAGACTACATCGGGAGGCAGGGTCATGGTGAGTCAGAGCTTATTTCGAGAAGTAGTCCGGAACAGCAAGAGGGCCCCGTCGGCTGCTAAGAGCAAGCAGCGCAGTGTGCTGATCGTTGACGACGACAGCACGATACTCGGCTTCATCGGCATGGCACTTTCCCTGGACGGGTACAAGTGCGTGCGCGCCTCCAACGGACAGGAGGCGATGAAGAAGGTGGAGCGGTGCGATCCATCGATCATCATCCTCGACATCGCGATGCCCGTTATGGACGGCAAGGAGTTCTATAAGTGGTTGCGGGGAAGTGGGCACACTGAGGTGCCGGTGATCTTCATGACGGCAGGCCACAATGGGAACAAGACTTGCGAGGAGTTGGGCGCACAGGCCTGTCTGACGAAGCCGTTTGAGCTTGCGCAGTTGCAGTCCTACATGCGAAAGTACATTAAGAACGGCAGGTAGCCCTGAATCAGGTAGCTAACGCACGTTCTGGACCAGAAGCAACTGAGAGATCCCCTTTTCCGCCAGCGCGAGGACCTCGTCTATAGTCTCACGGGGGAAAGGCCGTCCTTCGGCCGTGCCCTGTAGCTCGACGAAATCGCCGCTGCCCGTCATAACCACGTTGAAGTCGACCTCTGCCTGGGAGTCTTCCTCATAGTTCAGGTCCAGAAGGGCCTCGCCGTGCAGTATTCCTACGCTCGTAGCAGCGACGGCGCTTATGAGAGGTGAGGCCGGTATGATCCCCCGCTCCAGCATGTCCTCTATAGCCAGCTTCACTGCAACGTACGCTCCGGTGATTGCCGCCGTGCGAGTCCCGCCGTCGGCCTGAAGCACATCACAGTCCACCATAAGGGTCCGTTCTCCGAGCGTTTCCATGTCTATCACAGACCGCAGGGAGCGGCCGATGAGACGCTGAATCTCGTGGGTCCGGCCCCCGACTCTTCCCTTTGTCGCCTCCCTGGGACTCCGGGTCAGTGTGGAGCGGGGCAGCATCGAATACTCAGCCGTGATCCATCCTCTGCCCTTTCCGCGCAGGAAGGGGGGTAGGGTCTCGGTTACGCTGACCGCGCAGAGGACCTTGGTGTTGCCCAGCTCTATCAGGGCCGAGCCTTCCGGATAGTCCAGGAAGTCAGGCTGAATGCGGACCGGGCGCAACTCGTCATTGCGTCGTCCATCGTTGCGGGTCATCGTCCGTCCTTTTCCAGGCCGCTCAAAAACCTTTCCAGGGCACTATTGAATTCCGCCGGCTTCTCCAGCATCACGTTGTGGCCTGAGCCAGGTATCTCCTCCAGCTTGCTTCCGGAGATGTGTGAGAGAAGATACTGGCAGTACTTGACCGGAGTCATCTTGTCCGCAGTGCCGCAGATTATCAGGGTAGGTATAGAGATGGCGCCAAGGCGGTCCATCACGTCGAAATTATCGCAGGCCTGGTAGTCTCCCCTGGTTACCTCCCGTGGCACCCGGAGCCTGAGCTTCTTGGTTTCTTCCAGCAGCTCGGGTGACGCTTCGGGGCCAAAGGAATTGCCCAGCATGAAGTCTACTGCCTTTTCGTAGTCCCCTTCCAGGGCCTGGAAGATCTGGGGAGTTACCTTCAGGCGGGCCCCGGTGCTGACCAGTACCAGTGCCCGGAGCATCTCAGGATGGTTGATCGCCAGACATTGGGCGATCGCCCCGCCCATAGAATGGCCGACCAGCACCACGGGCGCCATCTCTCGGGCGTAGACATATCCCCTGACCCAATTGCCGTAGTCCTCTATCGAGTGAAACCCCTGACCGGTGGGGTGGCCGGGCAGGTCCACCGCTACCGAGCCGGGGAAGTAGGCAGTCTGATTGCGCCAGAGGTCGCCACCACCGCCCGCCCCGTGAATAAAGAGCAGTACCATCGCGTCCTCCTTTTGTTGCCATTCTAACACACCGCCGAAGGGTACCCAAAGGTAAGCCGGCTGTTAGCTCTTCCAAACTCAGAGACCTATGTCTACGGGCTGGGCGTCCTCATCAGCCAGACGGACGGATCAAGGCAACCAGAGCTACTTCCTGCACGATGGCCTGGACTCTATCCGGGAGCTTACTAACAGCAGCGGGACGGGTGTCAGTGACTACTTCTATGCCGCCTTCGGTGCTGACCGAGGCAGCACCTGGTCGCAGCGCTCGGCTACCACGGAGTATAACTTCAACGGCCAGCAGGACGACCCAACCCTTGGTCTTTACTACCTGCGCGCACGCTACTACGACCCGTATACGGGACGCTTCCTGAGCAAGGACCCGTTCCCGGGGACGCACTGTTGCGCCGCCCCCTCTCTATGAGATAACATTCAGCCAACGTTTATTCTTCCGATGGTATCTCGGTGATGGGTGGGAGGAGGTTCCAGGCAGGTGCGCTACTACGCTCTGGCGTTTGTTCTTTTGATCGGTGTGGCTTCGGCAGGCTTGCAGACGCTGCTCCCGGGCGGTAATCCGAGGGCGGCCGGTATCGAGGCCGAGGTCCAACCGACTCCGGCTCCGTTGGGGAGTCCTGTCCTGCCGGTCCAGGCGACTCCGCCGCCGGTGCCTATCACTACGCCAGCGCCGGCTGCCACGGCTACCAGTACGCCGGCGACGCCTCCTACCGCGACGCTCAGCCCGGCCACCAGGTCCGTGCCCGCAGCTACGCCAACATCCGCCCCTACGGCTGCTTCAACTTCTGTCCCTACGGCGACTTCGACTCCCGCGCCCGAGCCGACGGCCGCCCCGCCCCTTGCTACCTTACCGGCGGAGGCTGATGCTGCGGTCTTCGCCGGCGCCGGGGACATCGCTGCCTGCAGTGGCTCGGGACCGGAGGCTACCGCGAAGCTGCTGGAACAGATCGGCGGGACGGTGTTCACCGTAGGAGATAACGCCCTGCCGTCAGGCACCACCGCGGAATTCGCGAACTGCTACGACCCAAGTTGGGGACGCTTCAAGGAACGTACGAGGCCGGCGGCGGGCAATCACGAGTACCAGACCCGGGGAGCGTCCGGCTATTTTGCTTACTTCGGCGCCGCGGCGGGCGAGCCAGGCAAGGGTTACTATAGCTTCGATCTGGGCGCCTGGCATATCGTGGTGCTGAACACTCAATGCAGCGACGTAGGCGGCTGCGGGAGTACTTCGCCGCAGGTCCAGTGGCTCCGGGCGGACCTTGCCGCAAATCCAACCCGCTGCTCTCTCGCCATCGGGCATGTGCCACGCTTCAGCTCGGGACTCCACGGCAGTGCCCCTGAGATACAGCCGATCTGGCAAGCCCTCTACGACGCGGGAGCAGAACTGATCATCGCAGGACATGACCATGACTATGAGCGCTTTGCGCCCCAGGACCCGGCCGGGAGAGCGGACCCGGACCGGGGCATTCGGCAGTTCATCGTGGGTACCGGCGGCGCCAGCCATTACCCGCTTGGACCGCGCATCGCTAATAGCGAGGTGAGCAACGGCAGCACATTCGGCGTGCTCAAGCTGACCCTGCGTTCCACCGGGTACGACTGGGAATTCGTTCCCGTGGCTGGCAGCAGCTTCACTGATTCCGGCAGCGCGTCATGCCACTAGTAAAATGTGCTATAATAGCGCCAATTGAATATCCCCGGCGGTGGTGCCCCTTCTGGGGTTAAACTGGGCAAGCCCGGTGTAATGCCGGCACAGTCCCGCTACTGTAACGATGGCGTTCCGGCGGAACGCCTAAAGTCAGAAAACCGGCCCCCGCCTGTCCGAGAACCTTCGAGGGAAAGGGTGTAGGACCAGGGCAACGGCCCTTGTCGATTCCCCTTGTTCTTCGAACGAGGGGATTGGTTTTTTGGGAGAATAGTTTGACGGCACGTACCATCATGGTCCAGGGCACCGCCTCTTCGGCAGGGAAGAGCATTCTGGTCGCCGCCCTCTGCCGGATCTTCCGCCAGGATGGTTACCGGGTTGCCCCCTATAAGTCACAGAATATGTCGCTCAACTCCTTTGTTACCAGGGAGGGTGGAGAGATAGGACGCGCCCAGGCAGTGCAGGCGGAGGCTGCCGGTGTAGAGGCTCACGTGGATATGAACCCGGTGCTGCTAAAGCCGGAAATGGACCAGCGCTCCCAGGTGGTCCTCCTCGGCAAGCCCCTTATCACTACCCCGGCAAAGGAGTACTACCGCCATACTCCTGCCCTCTGGGAAGAGGCCCGGGCCGCTCTGGCACGCCTGATAGCCGCATACGATGTGGTCGTGATCGAGGGCGCCGGCAGTCCGGCTGAGATAAACCTGCGGGACAGGGAGATCGTCAACATGCGGGTGGCCCTGGCGGTGGATGCACCGGTCCTGTTGGTGGGCGATATTGACCGGGGGGGCGTATTCGCCTCGCTGGTCGGCACCCTCGCCCTGTTGGAGGAACCGGAGCAGGCGACCATCAAGGGTTTCGTCATCAATAAGTTCAGGGGAGATGTTTCCCTCCTCGAGCCGGGACTGGATATGCTGGAGGAGAGGACCGGCAAGCCGGTCCTGGGTGTGGTCCCCTACTGCCACGATATCGGCATCGCTCAAGAGGACTCGATATTCGAGCCGGCCGCGCGGCCGGACCGGGTCGATGTGGACATCGCCGTCCTCTATCTCCCGCGCATCTCGAACTCGACCGACTTCGAGCCGTTCCAGCAAGAGGAGGGCGTCCAGGTACGGTACATAAGGCGTCCGCAGGAGCTCGGGAGCCCGGACCTGGTAATCGTTCCAGGCACCAAGAGTACTATCGCGGACCTCGCTCACCTGCGGGAGTCAGGGCTGGCAGACGCCGTTATGCGCCTGGTGCAACAGGGCACGCCCATAATGGGGATCTGCGGCGGGTTCCAGATGCTGGGCCGCCTCATCCGCGACCCACACCGGGTGGAGTCGCAGCAGGAAGAGGTGGAAGGCCTGGGGCTGCTGCCTGTGGAGACGGTCTTCGCCAGGGAAAAGACGACCCGGCAGGTGACCGGCCGGGTGGCCTGGGGCCGCGGCCTTCTGGAAGGGACCGGAGGGCTGGAGGTTTCAGGATACGAGATTCATATGGGTCTAAGTACGGATAGCGGGCTTCCGCAACCCTTCTTGGTGAGCAGTGGCTCGGAGGCGTCTCATCTTGATGGGGCGGCTCATCCGGAAGGACGGATCGTTGGCACTTACCTCCACGGGCTTTTTCAGGAAAGCGGGTTCCGAACTGCCTTTCTCAATAACCTGCGCCGGAGCAAGGGCCTTTCGACTTGCGGACCTTCCGTCGTACCGACCAGGGAAGAATATTACGATCGCCTGGCTGATCTGGTGAGGAGCAACCTGAACATGGACAGGGTGTACGCCATTTGCGGGCTGGCGCGGTGACGCGAAGAAGCACTGCCTGTCATGCCGGCTCTCTTTCTATCATTCACGTGCAAGCCGGAATCCAGCTATCCCACCATGTCATCCCAGCGAAAGCTGGGATCCAGAGGCGGGGTGGTGGGGCACGTCTACTCAGCATACCCTCTATGCGGTCTCACCACGTGAAATATCAGGCGTCTGTAAGTCAGCCTGCTTATTAACTTTGAGGAATTAACTGGGCTTAAGAAGGCCGACATAGCGGAGCAGTTCATCCGAGCCTGCATCGAACTGGCCAAGGAAGGAAAGGACCTGATGACGCAAATGCAGCAGATCGTCGGCCAGGCGATGCAGGTGAAGCACCTCTTGCTTGAGGTATCGCCAGAGCTTCTCGATGGGATTGGTCCAAGAGGCATAAGTGGGCAGAGTTAGGATTTGGATAGGCAAGTTGAGCTGTTTGGCTTTGGGGTTGGGCTTGATCCGCCAGTTGTCTGGACGATTCCATGGCCAGGGGGATTGCTGGGGCTCGAGGGCAGCCAGCACATCGGGATGGAAATGGATGGGCCAGTTATCTTGAACCAAGTAGATACGATGTGCCCAGGGATAGCAGGAACAGAGCATCTCATAGAAGCGAACCAACTCTCTCACGCCAATGCGACTGGCCTGGAGGTAGGTCACCTGTCCGGTAAGGAAATTGAGAGTAGCCACTACTCGGGTAGCGGTGTTGCGCCGATAGCTACGTCTGGCCAGTGGTCCCTTACCTCCGGCCTCTTCGTATCCCATGGCCAGGGTAGGCTGCCGGTAGTAAGTAACCTCATCCGAAAAGAGCAGGATGCAGTGAGTTGGGTCTTCCCTGACCATTGCCTTGAAATGGCCGATCCGAGCCAGTTTAGCTTGGTAAGCGGGGTCAGGGCTATGGATGTAATCCCTGCCTCTCTTCCAGTGAATCTCCAGCTGCTGCAGTGCTCGCCAGACACCCGAGATGGTATGCTCCTTGAGCCAGGCACAGACTCGTTGCACAGAGGTAAGCGTCCAGCGGCTGCTATCTATCCCAAGTTGATGGGGGTCTCGTCGGATGATGTGTAGGACTGCCTCCTTGGCTGTCCCCGAGTCAGCAAGCTCCGGGGGAAAAAGCGGGCTTGCGTCCCCGTCCTGGCTTGACTCGGAGTCCTTCGATGGAAGCTTCTCGATAACAAGTAAGCCAGGAAAGGACAGTAGTAGGATCGCGTGGCTGGAGGAGGCCGGACAGAGCCACATGAGTGGCAATCTGGCCGTCGGCTACTTTGAGAATGGCGGCTGCCCGCTCCCTGACATAGGGCTTGGGATCGTACTTGAGAATGCGGACAAGTTGCTCTCGCTCTTCATCGGTGAGGATTACCCTTCTGATCATCACTACCTCCCCGCCCCTCCCATCGGTTGTCCTGCCATGAGGAACTGTTACTACCATCCTACCACACCCAACTATTTGTTCAATATCCATCAGCGGGCTTCGTTGATGTAGCCCATAGCTTTAGCTCGGGGGCGGGCCACCATACTTGGAGTCAACGAGGCGATGGAGGTCTTGCGCAAGGCCGGGTCTGCGCCTTTTCAAAAGCCGGGTATGAGGCGTTAGGCCCCAACGCCGGGCAAACCTGTTACCCGGCGTCCGCTGGCGCCACGAGGGGCTAGTACTCCGCCACATGCCCCGGCCCCTGTTTTTGCAATGGAACTGCAACCCCGCTTTATCTATTTGCATGGAAACATATGCGGTGTTGCAGCTAAGATAGAGTATGTTGGCTCGCAACAACAGGTCAACTAGAGACACGAGGAGGTTCGGGAGATGCCACTGTATATGCTGCAAGCCGCTTACGCCAATGATCCCAGGGAGATACCGGCCGAGGAGCCTGAAGACCGAGGCCAGGTTGTTGCAACTCAATTGGAGGAACTGGGGGGAAGGCTAATAGGCTTTTACCACGGGTACGGCAGATACGATGCAGTAGCTATCTGCGAGCTTCCGGATGACTTTGCTGCCGGAAACCTCGCCATCTCGATAGGGACGCGTGGACACCTGAAGAACGTTAAGGCGACCAAGCTGCATGGAGCCCTTGTCCACCGGTATCTCCGGCTCGCCCATTAGGGTCCCGTAGCCGGGGACAAGTCTGCAACATACGGGGTCTATCTTGAGACTATCTCGATAGACCCCGCGAATCTTTATCGCGCGCTACCTGAACCGGCAGGGGTGACGCGAGGCCGCGCCGAGGAAGTAGTGTGGACATGCTTAGTCTGTCCAACACGGTACGTGTCATTGTACGGCTGGCCCTGACCCTGGCGATTGCCCTCCTCATCTATCTGCCTGTGTACCGCCCAGTCCAGCTACGCTGGGGAGCCACGAATGAGGAGATAGCCCGGGCGATGCCCGGCGACGAGATCCAACCGAACCCCATATTCAACGCCACGCGTGCTGTGACGATCGACGCTCCGCCGGAACGCATCTGGCCGTGGCTGGTGCAGATCGGCTACCACCGGGCCGGCTGGTACAGCGCCCTGGACTGGGTAGACAACGGGGGCGTCCCGAGCGCCAGCCGCATCATCCCCGACCTCCAGCACATCGAGGCGGGCGACGCCATCCCGGTCGCCGAACGAGACGTTCCAGTGCCCGGGGTCCCTGACATCAACAACTGGGTGGTCGCCGTTGAGCCTGACCGCTACCTGCTGGTCACTACCGATAACAGCCAGGACTCCTGGCTCTGGGCGCTGGAGCCTGTCAGCGGGCAGCAGACGCGGCTGATCTGGCGCATGCGCTGGGGACCGTACGATTGGACCAGTCCATACGTAGTGTTGCAAACCGCCAGCGACCTCGGCGACTTTGTGGTCACGCGCAATATCCTGCTCAGCATTAAGGAACGAGCCGAGGGGAGGCCTATCGAATCGCTGGCGGCTAGCACGCCGCAGGTGCTGTTGTGGATGGCAGTATTCGGGGCGTTCCTGGCGAGCCTGGTGGGGATGGTCTTCCGGCGGGACTGGCTCCGTCCGCTGGCAGCGGTGGCGGTCACCGGTGCGGTTACCCTGCTGCTGGTATTCGCGATGCCCCCGCTCTGGGTGGACGCCCTGGCAGCCGCAACCGTCTACGTCTGGCTGCTCTGGCTCGGCCGGGAACGGCGCAGCGCGGAACGACTGGTGCTACGGCGGATACATTAGGGGAGACGCGACCTGCCCCGGCACGCCCCGCCTTATGCTGCATGGTAAGCCGGCGACAAGCTGCAACCGCAGTGAGGGGACCAGGGGAGCCGCGGCGTAAAGGGATATCCTCAACTGCGGCATAACGTGAACACGGGGAGTCGATTCTAAGCAGATTCTTACAGCCTCAGTCGTCTTCTTTAGTATTGCGCTTCGCAATTTCCATGTCCAGGATGCCATCCAAAGCGGCTCTGAGAGTTCTCAGCTCGCCCAAGGAAGCGCTTCCGATTCCATCTAACTGGGCCTTGATGTTGTCTAGCACTACGTTATGGGGACGCTTGCCAGATAGGCAATAAGTGGCAATGCTTGCGGCTATCACTGCGGACATTGAGTATTATTTTGGTAAAATGTCGCCCTGCATTCGTAGGGGCATGGTCCTAATGCATTGACGTACAGCTGACAAACGCCCTACTATGTAGCCATCCACCCCGGCGGTACGGATCTAGGGGTATGCCATTCCGCAATCACGATCGGCAAGCCAGCAACGGCTCTCTTATGCACCTTTAGTACTGGTCTGCCTTGTCATACTAACAGGATCTCTGGTTTCGGCTAGGACTTTTAGCCCTAGTTCTCAGGCTTGGGCTGCCGAACCTGTTAACGCAGATTTCGAGCCGGGAAGGGTCTTGGTCAAATTCAAGCCGCTCGTCTTCCCTCTAGTGGCCGATGTTACACTTTCTGCCCATGGGTATCGCACGGTCAAAGAGATCCCTGAAATCGGCGTACGAAAGATCGCCGTCCAATACGGGAATGAGTTGGATGCCGCCGCATCTCTTCGCAATAACCCGCTGGTGCAATACGCAGAACCGAACTATCTGGAACGTCTCTTTTGGATTCCCAATGACACTTACTATTCTGGGAGCCAATGGAATCTGCGCAAGATAAATATGGAGTCGGCTTGGAATATCACACAAGGGGCGTCCAATGTAAAAGTAGCTATTGTGGACACCGGATTGGACTTGGACAATTTGGACGGCCCTGTCAATATCGTGTCACCACTCAACCAATGCAATGGCACGTCACAGGTATATGATACGGACGGTCATGGGTCTCACGTCACTGGCGTAGTGGCGGCAAACGCTAACAATGCCAAAGGTGTAGCGGGAGTTGCACCAGGGGTTTCGATTATGCCCATAAAGGTAGAGTGTTCAGGGAGCATTCTTGTTTCGGACACCGCTGTTGGCGTAAGATATGCTGCCGATAACGGTGCGAAAGTAATCAATTACAGCCTAGGCAGCACCAATGATAGTCAAACTAGGCGGGAAGCAGTAGACTACGCCTTATCCAGAGGGGTACTCTTCGTCGCTGCGGCAGGCAATGAATATGCGGAAGGCAATCCGGTAGATTACCCCGCTGCCTACCCGGGTGTGGTAGCCGTTGCGGCGACCACTTACAATGATACCCATGCTTCTTATTCACAAGTGCAGTCTTATGTAAGCGTTTCAGCTCCAGGCGGCGACCCCAGCAGTTCATCGGACCCCGACCTAACCCATTGGATCACCAGTCTCGACCAAGTACACGTTCAAGGTCTCCTCTCAATCGCCAGCCTAGCCGGTACGTCACAGGCAGCGCCTCACGTTTCCGGTCTGGCTGGCTTGGTGTGGTCAGCTAACCCCAATTTAACTAACGTACAGGTCACCAATATCATCACATCTACTGCGGTTGACCTTGGCACGACGGGTAAAGACGATTACTACGGTTGGGGTAGGATCGACGCCTACGCCGCCCTCCTTAAAGCACAGCAATCGTTAACTCCAACGGCCACGCCTACAAACACACCTACGTTAACCCCTACCGCTACACTAGTCGCAACGAGTATTCCATCTCCTACTGCTACAGTAGTGGCGACGGCTACCCCAACGTCAGATCCCTCGTCTCATGTATACCTGCCGTTCCTGCCCCGAAGCTGGAATAGTGTTCCAACTGCGACGCAAGCTCCCGCCCCATCGTCCACAGCTACGGCAACTCCAATGGTGTCCCCCACAGTTACACGTACGCCCAGTCCTAGCCCGGCCCCAACAGCTACTCCTACCACAGCGCCAGCGCTGCAAAAGATAGAATCCCCCACTGTGGGCCTTGTCATGGGGTACGACAAAGCGGTCTTGGTTAGAGGCTTGGAGCATGACGCTTACCTAGTTCAATACGGAGTCGGCTGCATCTCATTGTCACTGTACGAAGGGCGATATGTGTTCTTGATTTACCCCTCCGTTTACCCGTACGGCGCGAAGATCGTTATCACCGAGACAGACCAAGAGTGCTACATATTGGACTCCGCCTATCTAGGGGATTGGGATACCAGGATAACAGGGAATTGGGTAAGTAAGGTCACGCTCAGTGGGCAGTTTGTTACCCTTCAGGATAATTCCGTGTGGCTAGTGGGGGCTCTGGATCGAATTCATACAATGCTCTGGCTCCCAGTAGACAATGTGGTCTTGTTTCCCACCCAATCCGGGGCCCATATCGTGCTCAACAAGAGAACTGGGGAAGCTGTGCTGGCGGCGTTAGTAGAATAGCCCGTAAAAGTTACTTGTAATTGAACAAGCGATCTCGCAATCCGATGTCTACAAAGTGAACCGTCTACCCGTTAACGCCCGCACATCCCGTCTTTGCCTGCACATCTTCGGCCTTTTGCCCAAGCTTAGCTTATTGCAGGGCATACGGCTGGCGATTAGGGGAGAACTACGGTAGAGGAATCCAAGGGATACCAGCTTCATCCTGTATACGTATATTATCACCGCTATACTTATAGCTTATCGGCAGGCTGATGCTGTAACATGACTGTTATAGAGGTGTATTGACAATGGTGCTTCAATAAGAGTTGAGAGCGATCAACATTGACAGCAAAATAAAATGCCCCTGCAATGTTGGTAGCATCCCAGAGCGTGGCCGCAGCCAGTGCAAGTGGCTCGGGCGGGAGTATCGCAGCGCAAGAAGACCCGTCAGCAAATCACTGACGGGTCATGTCTTTCCTGGGAAGTTGTACTATACCAATAACCTGGCCCGATGTAGTATCCTGGAGGTTTCCTGACGTACCGGTCACGATTGAGGCGTTTGGCTGGGGATCCAGGATTCGAACCTGGGCCCACGGATCCAGAGTCCGCTGTCCTACCGCTAGACTAATCCCCAGTGCAGCCTCATCTTAACAACCAGACGAGGCTGTTGTCAATCGTGAATCAGTCTTCCAGCCGCTTCAGCCCCAGACGCTCCATGAACGAGTCGATGCGGTTGAGGGTCTGCCCCTCGTCAAACTCCCGCTTGTCGCCCATGTTGCCCTCGTAGGTCATCACCGGCAGGCCCGAATCCAGCAGCGCCATCCGGTTCTCCAGGGCGCCCTGGGAGAGGCCTTCACAGCCCCGGTTCAGGTGGAGGATGATCCCATCCGACTTCCACTGCTGGGCCATTTCCAGCACCTGGCTGGACTTATCTTCGGCCGTGATGAAATTGGCCAGTATGGGCTTCTCCACGTAGAAGGTGACCATGGCGCGCAGCGCATCCTCCCGGGTCTTCATGGGCCAGCCACGCTCGGCAGGGGTCTTCGGAGGCACCCAGTTGCCTTGCTCGTCCTTCACCAGGTTGCCGCCGAGTGAGAAGCTGTACTGCGAGCCCAGGCAGATGGCGCCGTACTTCTCCAGATAACGGTAAAGCTTGAGGAAGTGCCAGGGAGGCTCCGAGTCGTCCATTAGCCGGCACCGCTCGGTAGCCAGGGCGGCTATGCCCTCCTGTACCCGGGCCTGCACCTCGTCACGGGCTTCACGGCAGAAGGCGACCCCCTCCGGACTGTGGCCGAGAAGGTGCGGGACGACGTAAAGGGAAAAGATCGACTTCTGGCTCAGAGGCGCGGGTACGGCCTTCTGGAAGTTGACGATCTCTCCCATCAGGCAGAGCGCATCGCATTCGTTCTTGACCGACTCGATCAGAAGCTCATCGTTGTATTCCCGGCCGGTGACCTTTATGAGCCACTCGATGCCCTCCTGCATCTGGTCAACCAGGTACTGGACGAAGCGCTCCTTGCGATTGTACCTGGCGGGCGAGAGCGGGATGTCTATGCTGAAGTAGGGCACCTCGAGGTATTCGGCGACGTACTGGAACCACTTCGAATGGGTGTCGCAGAACTGAGAGCTCATGCAGTAGTCGATCTTCGGGAACGGCCCTCCGAAGAGGTACTTGTCCAGCATCATGGAGCCCCAGTAGTTCAGCATGTACGAGCATACGTCACGGGCGAAGCCCTTAGCCTCGACCGCCTCGGCGCACTTCTCGCTGAACTGGGCGTTGGTGGCCACCATGGCCCCGTACGGCTCGGCGCCGAAGAAGACGAACTCACCGAGTCCGGCGGGCAGCACCAGAAACGCTGACGACCCGCCGGAGAAGAGCAGCTTGCCATCCTCCCGGGCAGTCCCGATGCTCTGGTAGTAGCCGGCCATCAGCTCTTTGGCGCGGGACCAGCAGTCCAGGGGCCTGGTCTTATATTCAGCCTGCAGCATATTTACCCCCTACACCTCAAGGCGGAGCATCTCGAGGAAAGCCTCGATGCGGACCTTGAACTGACCTACAGGGATGGTTACGTCGAACTCCAGGAAGAGACAAGGGATGTTGAACTCATCCTGCAAGAGCGAGATAATGACGGGGTTGTCCAGCTCGTGCGGGTCACAGAACTTCTGCTGTATTACGATAGCTCCCTGCACCCCGTAGTCCCGGGCCAGAGCACGGATGTGGTCCAGCCGGCGGCGCCCCTCCCAGTCCTTCTGGGGACAGGGGGGACGCTGGATATAGCGAGTGGCGATATCGTAGACCAGGTCGTCCTTAAGCTCCACCAGGTTCCAGAAGTTGCGGCTGCCGGTGCAGTGGTCGTCGATGACCACCCTGGCGCCCTGGGACTCGATCAGACGAATCATCTCGGTGTCATCGTCTTCGCTGCCCACGATCATGAGCCGCACGCCGGGGTCGCCCTGCGGGGCCCGGCCCTTCAGCTCGACCAGGGCCTGCCGGATCAGGTCGTTGTGCTCCTGCCTCTCCATCATCTGGCCGGAAACGGTCATCTCCATGGCCTCTGCACCGGTCAGCGGAGGGCTGGCGGACTTGCGGAGCTCGTAGACCTCCTTCAGAAGCTGCCGGCCGGTATTGGCCGCCTCGACGGACTCCCGGAGCGCCGCATTGGTGATTGGGCGCCCGGTCCATTCCTCCAGGGACTCGCGGAAGGCCTGATACTCCTTGGCGAGCAGGACCTGGGCAGCCGGGCTCTGGGGCTTGGCGGGCATGAAGATGTAGTAGTCATAAGACACCGGGACGTGAAGCCGCCAGCTACTGAAAGCCTGCCGGATGTGGATGCAGGAATGGGCAATGGCGATCCCATCCAGATACTCGTAGCGCCCGCGCAACCCCTGGGCGAGGCAGTCACGGCAGAAGGGACAGTACATCGAATAGATGTGGCGTTCGGCCACGTTATCGGGCTCATGGCTGCCCAGGATGCGCACGGGCAGTACACCGGCCGCCCGGACCAGTTCCTCCGGGACATAGGTGCAGAAGTAGCCCAGGACCTTACCTCCGGTCCGGGCCTTCCACTCCCGCGCATAGTCATGCCGTTTGGCGACAAGGTCACTAAACGCCTTCATTTACGCGTCCTTTCCAGGTCGAGGGCCACCCCCTGTGGTTGCTGGTTGGGGGACAAGGCAATCGTGGCGAAGTGCTGGCGCCTCATAATGTAGCTATTAGGCGCATGATACACCGGAGGATGGGGCGTGTCAAAGAACGAACGCGTGCTCCGTAAATATGCGCCTGAACGACTGAGAGACTCAGAAAGGTTACGGACTTATGGCGATATTACCACCTGCGATGGCGGTCGTCGGGTCGGCTGTATCGGTTCCACCTGCCTGGTTGTCATAGACGATGTTGCCGGTAGCCTTGTCCCAGATCTTGATCCGGAACCTGTCAACCCCTCCACCGCCGGGTGCCTGTCCGTCTGTGGCAGTCAGCAGAAACTCATAGTCGCCGCCACCATTAATGGTCCCCGATCCTTTGAACTGGGCCTTGGGTCCCGATACTACCAGCCACTGGTAGCTGGTGCTGGTGAAAGCCATGTCGGCCAACTGGAACCTGAACTGAGTCTGGCCGGTGGGCGCGCCGGCCCCTTGCTGGTACTTAGCGACAAACCCGAAGACAGCCTTGCCTGCAAGAGATGGGTTGGTGACGTAGGCCCCGGCCAGGGAGTCTATCACCCCGCCGCCTGTCACGAATCCACCGCTCGGGTCGTAGACCACGACGTACTGGTAGACTGCCTGGCTCGACCCGCCATCCTTGTCGGTCAGAGACAATGTAACTGAGTAGACGTTGCTGGCGCCATAGATATGAGTGCCGCTGATGGTCCCGGACCCGTTCACTTCGCTGATGCTGCCAGCGGAGGTGGCGCTATCACCCCAACCCCATGTGCCCGAATGGGTATCGAGGATGCCCGCATCCGTGAAGCTGGCCGTGGCAGTAATAGGGGTATTGACGAGAACCGGGGCTACAGGGGCAGTGATCGTCCCCAGTACGGGGGGCAGGTTGATTATGGTGACTGCACCACTGGCCGTGGAACACACGCTCTTGCTATCGCAGACCTGCAAGACAACCGTCTGATTGCCCGGGCCATCCCGCCCGGCCGCCGGGAAGGCCGGATTCTGGCCCGCCGTCTCGAAGCTCCCATTGCTGTCCAGGTCCCAGGCATACGTCAGCGGATCGCCGTCGGGGTCGCTGCCGGTGCCTGCGAGGGTCACTGACCCACCTTCCGGCACGCTATACGGTCCGCCCGCATTCGCTGTCGGAGGCCGGTTGTCCCTGTAGATGGTGACTGCCTGCGGTTTGAGGGCCTCCAGATTGCCTGCATGATCTATTGACTGATAGTAGACCGTCGTAGTCCCTTCAGCGCTGATTGTGAACGGTCCAGTAAACGTCCTCCATTTGCTGTACGGAGGCGTAGTATAGAAGCCCGTCCATGCCAGTCCGGAACCACCATCGTCGCTGGCAGCCAGGCTTACCTGGACGTCGGATGTGTAATAACCACCCGCGTTGAGCGCACCGGAGAGACTGATGTTCGTTACAGGCGGAGCACTATCGGTTGCCAGCCCGATAGGCCCGGTCCAGGGAAGGTAGTCATACGCGAAGCCACCGGGGATATAGACGGGACTGTCACAGAAATTGTCGCCGTCATTGTTGATGCACGGGAAATTAGTCCAGTAATTGCCACCAACCGGCGCTGGAAGGTTGAACACGTTGGGAATGCCATATCGCCAATCATCGTAGGCAGGTGGTTGGTTCCAGAGGAAGTTATTGTTGTAGATCTTGGCGTCTGTGGCATTGAAGGTTCTAATACCGGCGCCCCATGAGGCATAGATGTCTCTAATGATATTGCCCTTGATTGTGTTACTACTTCCTCCTACCTGAATCCCCTGATCCCGCCCGCGGATGAAGTTATTGGCAACCATGTTTGAGTGACCGGACACGAGCATCCCTATCCTGGCAGAAACAATAACGTTGCCTGTGACGGAGTTGGTGTCGCCATTAACAATGATTCCCAAATATGCATATCCGGGGAGCAAGATATTGTCTGCCAAGGTGTTGTTGTGGGAGCCGTCGTGGACCTGAATGGCAGCGAAAGAAGTGAACACGTTTCCCGAAAGCGTGTTGCCTTGAGAATAAGCTAGCCAGATTCCGTAGTATGAACTAAGGGTATTGCCCGCAATATTGTTGCCGCTTCCGCCGTAGAGGTATATTCCGTAGGGATATCCACCAACGACCAGGTTCTTCACGGTAACGCCAGTTCTCCCGGGAAGATATATCCCATGCCCGCTTCCTGACACCGTGTGGCCATCGCCATCGAGCGTGACGTTATTGCTGTCTATCTGAATTGTCTCGAAAACATCCGTCGTGAGTGTGCAGGTCCTCGTGCCAGCATTCCAGGCCCCAATGACTGCACAGTCGCCGCCCGTCGGACCCTCGTTGATGAACTTCGTGCTTGGCCTCGGCTGGATAAAGATGACGTGAGGCCCTGACAGGTCCTGGGTAAAGCTGTAACCCCCGTTTATGTCAGTGGTAAATTGAATATGGTTGTGCAAGTCATCGTCATATCTATGGTAAGTGGTCTGAGGACTAAACCCACCCATCGTAATGTCAGACGACGAGGCGCCTGAAGCAGCTTCAACCTGTAGGTAGACCATCTGCGGCGCCGAGCCCAAGACCAGCTTAACAGGCTGGGTGCTATGCAGACTGATATTCAGATAGTCGCTGTCCGTAATCGCAAAGTCTGTGCCTGAGCCCTCGATCCTACCAGGCATCTGCTCGGAGGGTGGGGCATCGGCGTATGCAGGCGGGGGTACAGGAGCTAATAACCCTACCAACAAGGAGACCAAGATAAGGACACCGGCTATTTTTCTCAAGTATACTCTCCCTCCCCAAATAGGCACTGGCGATGGCTCGTCCCTTCGGAGGCCCAGCCCAGCCAACTCCTTGTGCTCCGCAGCGGGCAAACCAATCTCAAGGTTGGCTTGCCTTCGCCGAGAGGTGAACTTTCGCTCAGGTACCACAACGACCCTACAATACACAGTGCGAAAGGTGGTATATTCTGGCGAGCGTTGACTGCATATACGTAGCATATACATGACACTTTGTCAAAGGTCTTTGCAGGGCGCTGTTGGGGATCTGTCCGTGCCAGAAGTATATCAGGAGACTGATACTGTTCGCCGGTGGACGGGCGGGGTCCTATGACCTCGCCGGTTGGGAAGAAACCGTGAGGGAGGTGTGCAGGGGAGACCGTCCATGGCCGAGATTCCAGGACCGGCCCTGCGGTCCCCTTCTCTGTTTGAGGGAAAGGGGCAGAAAGTGGTCGTCAGGGGCCGGCACCGAGTCATGCCGGCCCCTGACAGGCTAGAGGCTTTTTAAGTATGCCATCATGTCCGTGAGCTGCTGGTCGGTAATCCGGCTGCTGGGGAATCCAGGCATGGCAGTCCCGGGCCGGCCGTTCCGTATGACGCTCCTGGTCCCGTCTTCGCCAAGCCGGCCTATCACTCCCGAGAGAGCAGGACCGACACCCGCTCGTCCGGCGGGATGGCAGCTATTACAGTTGGTCTCGAAGACCGCCCTCCCGGCATTGGCGTCTCCTGCCACTGCCCCAGATCCAGCAGTCGTAGCAACGCCGGTGGCAGCGGATGAAGCCGGCGTCCCGCTCACGGTTGCGCCGGCGGACGGCTTTACAGCCGTAGGCGACGTGGCAGGCGATCTGGTAGGCGTCACGGCAGTCGGAGTAGCGCCCGGCGCGCAGGCGGCCAGGACGGCGACAAGCAGTGCCGAGGCCAGTATGATATGAAAATGCATGGACCTCAGTCCAGGAGTCCCAGCAGCCTGTATGCTTCTCACGTTACGACTTAGCAGGCGGCGTGGCAGTAGCTGTGGCCGTAGCCGTAGCCGTTGGGGTCACCGTTGGAGTGGTAGCGGGCTTGGTCGGAGCCGGGGTAGTCGCAGCCCCACCAGCCGCCGGAGTGGTAGCGGGCCTGGTCGGCGTCGGCACAGGTGTGCCGGCCCCCGCTGGCGCCCTGGTAGGCGTGGCGCCGGGCGATGTGCCTGGCCCGCAGCCGACCACAAGCAATGCGGCTATCAGCAAGACCACCCCTAACAGTATTCCGATTCTGGATATTCTCGAGTCCATGTGTCCCTCCTTGTTGGTCATCTTACGTGAACATGAGATTAACGACGGATTACCGAAGATTACAAGATTAGAGAGGCGCTCATGGGGAATTCTTGCACAAATTAAGCTACTGCTCGTTAAAAATCGTAACATGAGCGTCAAGATATGTCAAGGGTTCGGGAACTCAGACGGGGTTTATGGCAACAGGCTGGGGTAGACTGGGACGTAAGGAGACTGGCGCGAGGAAGGCGTACTAAGATCAGCCGGGAGACAGCGGCCTAAAGGAAACGCGGACAGCGGTAAGCCCGTAATATGAGAAGGCCGAGGACCCAGATGGGTCTTCGGCCTTCTCATTAATGCGACCTTGGGCAGGCGCTACTCGATGGCACACCATCTTACCTCTCCGCACCCTTCTGACGGCAACGAACCGCCGGCGCCTTTCGGACACCCCGCCTCGCAACCTGCCCTCATCCCAGGTGGTTCCGGTTTACCATTCGACACCCCTCAGCCAAAGGGTGCCCTGGGATGCCCTACCTACCTGTAACGATAAGGCTAATTGTCAGGCCGCCTTCAGAGCGGCCTCTTTCTCGCTCCACCTCTTCAGGAGGACCGGTACCGAGGCCCTTTGATAAACATCCCTGGCGACACTGCCCCGCCAGAGGGCCTCCAGTCCCGATCGCCCGTGGGTGGCCATTGCGATCAACGTGACGTCATTCTCATTGGCAAACCGCAGGATCTCGGTCACCGGGTCGCCAAAGCTCATAGCGGTTCGGACTTGCAGACCACGTGCCCCGTACCGCCTCTCTACCATTCTCAGGTAGTCCGTAATCTCGCTCTCTATCCAGGTCAATTGCTCGTCCAGATAAATGACCCGGCCGTTCTCAACGACGACCTCATGCGGCAGCGAGCCGACGCGGAAGAGGATAACCTCTGCCTGCCTGCCGGCGGCGAGTTGCTGTACCTCGTCAAGGACAGCTTCAGCGAAGTCGCTGCCATCCAGGGGTACTAATATCTTTTGCATCTTCCGGTCTTCCTTTCCCCAGGAAGGACCCTGGCTGTCCTGTCAGAGCTACTTGATATCTTTGTCTCTCTTCCAGGCTATTATTTTACCAAGTTCGGTCCGAAATGTCAAGGTTTTAGTGGTATATAACTGATAAGACATGTATGTTCGCCGAGCAGGCTCATATTCCCGGAATCTACCCGCGGGGCCGGGTCTACTTCCCACGGCTCGAAACCAGGCGCTCTACCGCGGCCGGAAGGTCTTCAACCTGCTCTACCGGAGCGGAACAGGTCATGTGGTAGCAGACATATGCTGCCGGAGCGCGCTCTGACGGCAACCCCAGACGGTCTATGAGCCCGGCATCCTGCCCCGGATCCAGGGTCTGGACCAGACACCGCGGGCGGCAGGACGATAGAGCTTCCTCCCTCCAGGGCCCAGTCACATCTGGGCCGCCAAGTATCTCTATGCGCAACGGGTCTTCCTGAAGCCATGCCGCAGCACGAGCATAGGAAGCGGCATAGGGTCCGAACTTGAGATAGTCCGACCCGAAGACGCCCAGGGCGCCCTGCGCGGCAGTGCGGTATTCTTCGTCGCCCACCAGGTAGTGCAGTCGAAGCAGTCCCTGGGATGCCAGTGAGTTCTCTATAATAGACTTGTCCCGAACCTCCAGGTGTCCCAGGTCCTGGTAGGCATCCCAGATATCGAAGAATCCCCCGGCGGGGTCACGGAAACGATCGAGAATCAGGCGGACCAGGCTCAATGAGCGGTCCAGATAGAGAGACTGGCCGGTTGCCTCATAGGCGTCAAGAAAGCCGGCCATGGCCGAGACCTGGTCAGTCAAGAGACCGGAGCCTCGGGGCTCGCCATCGTAATAGTGGAGCATGCCCTCGTTCTCCCGGTTCATGACCCTCCAGAGAAAGTCCAGGGCTGCCAGGGCGACATCCTGCAATTCCGGTCGGTCCAGAACGCGGGCCGCTTCCAGGAACGACGACGCCATAGAGGCGGTCCAGGGAGTATAGACCGTCCGGTCAACCAGCGGGGGATCTCGCCGCGCCCGATCTTCGGGCTCAAGCTGGTAATACTCTTCATCAGCATCCTGGCTGCCGAAGAAGGCTCCCGTGTCAGGGCCCCATAATGCTTCCATCACGTAATCGACTATCCGCTCGGCGGTGGAACGAAAGGCCGGATCGTCCAGTATCTGATAGGCATGCAGGTAGAGCCGCAGGAGGGCGGCGTTGTCCTCACCCATCTTCTCATAATGAGGCACGCTCCAGTCCCGGTTGGTGGAGTAGCGGAAGAAGCCGCCGGCAACATGGTCAAACATGCCCCCGGAAGCCATGTTCTTGAGAGTGGTAGTTACCATGGTCCGCAGCCGGTTGTCTCCGGTACGGTAGTATTCTTCAATGAGAAACTCCAGAGCGTCGGCCTGCGGGAACTTTGGCTCCGTTCCAAAGCCTCCGTAACTGGAGTCATAGGTCCTGGTCAGGTACTCAAGCACACTCGCCGCAGCATTTGCCGGTACGGTGGAAGGAGCGGTCGAGACGGCGGCCCTGGACCGTTGTTGGTCCTGGATGCGGCTATATAGCTCCTCCTTGCGGGTCCGGTAGTAGTTCAAGACCTGCGAGGCGATCGAGACCATGTCTTCCGGGGGCAGGTACGTAGCACCCGTCATTATGTCTCCGCCAGGCGTAAGGAAGCCGGTAGAGGGCCAGCCTCCCATATTGTATCGCTGGTTCAGCTCCGGATGCCGGTCGTTGTCCACCCGAATCGGGATGTACTCCCGGTTCAGAAGGTCGATAACGGTGGGATCGGAGTAGGAGGTCTCGTCCATCACGTGGCACCAGTGGCACCACACGGCAGAGATGGCCAGCAGAATAGGCCTGTCCCGACTCTCGGCCTCTTCGAACGCCTCCTTGCCCCACTCTCGCCAGTGGATCTCATTGGCCCTGTTAGGTCTGGGTGAAAACCGAAACTCTTCCATAGCTACATGTCCGGCGCGAACCTCTTCTGGTACTCATCGTCCAGAAGGTTCTTGTGCTTGACCTCTTCGCCGGCCAGGTATTCGAAGAGTGCCTTCACCGCAGGATCGGTGGCCCACTCCGCGGCCTGTCGGTACCGCTGTTCAGAGGCAGCCTCCTCCTTGATAGCCATCCGCCATGATTTTAGCAGTTGCTCATGAGCTTCCATACAATATTCCTCCCCCTAAGAGCCTTCCTGGACCTCGAAGCTTTGGTCCGGTAACAGTCCATAGGCCTCACGACGTATAGCGATGGCAGCGTCCCTGCTGTCCATATACTTTGGCATCGTATTTTCCTTGCCAAAGGCCCATCTTCCCGCCGGCGAACGGGCCGCTTGCCGTCACCGTGTGCAGGCGGTCAAGCTTTGAGGGCCCCTGCAACGGCGGCGGTGTCGATGTACGAATAGTGGTAGGTAATCTTCCCGTTCTCCACCTTCCACACCATGGCCCAATCGGACCTGAAGCCTTTGCTGGTGGACTTGGACTGCCCCTCGAAGTAACCCGTAGTGACGACTGTGTTACCCTCGCAGATGAAGCTCTGCGGCTCAAACCGGGTGAACTGTACGTACTCGTTTAACCTGATGAAGAAGTCCTCCACCTGAGTCTTACCCCTGCGGTTACCGGCGAAGGGCAAATCTGGATAGCCGGCGTCCGTCCATTCCACATCGTCCGCCAGCATATTCAGGATTGCCGGTATGTTGCCCCGGCCGAACTCTTCATATGCTTGCTGTATGATCCTGACGTTTTCTTCCTGTTTCATGCTTCTACCCCAGATACGGAGAAGCGGTACCCTAGAAGAGCACCGCTTCGACGGCTTTGACTTCCGGAACAGCCTCTCGAATTACCTGCTCGACCATGCCCTGAATGTCCGCCTCGGCGAACTGACAGGTAGAACAGGCGCCCGTGAGGCGGACCACGACTACACCCTCGTCTATCCCCAGGAGCTCGATGTCTCCTCCGTCTTTTTGGAAATACGGGCGAAGAGTGCTTAAAGCCCGTTCGACTCTTTCGGTCATATCTTGTTTCTCCTCGGATTAGATTATCGTAGCACCGGCTATATTCATTGTCAATATAATTACGTGATAAAACATACTAATAACGAGCGGTTATAGCGCCGTGCTTGATCAGCAGCGGAACTGAATATATTATCGCCGCAATCGTTGCCCTCTTCTGTCCCCAACAGCATCCCTAAACAGTGGTGGCAAGCTATTTACGCAGGGGCTATCCGGCCCAAGATACGGCGGTCATGAAGCAATGCAGCTTGAGGAACAATGAATAGAGCGTAAGTTGCACCGCCAGCCCGACGGCCCCTATAATGGGTATCAGGGCTTACGATTCTCGCCCCATGGAGGACAAACTTGGACCTTCTCCCACGCCTGGTCTTCTGGGAGGTAACTGAGGGCTGCAACCTGCACTGCGTTCATTGCCGTGCTGTCGCCGCCCCGGTCCGCAACCCTGAGGAGCTAACCACCGAAGAAGCCCTGGCCCTGGTAGACGAAATAGCCGCCTTCGCCACACCGATACTGGTGCTCAGTGGGGGCGAGCCACTCTACCGGCCGGACATATTTGAGATTGCTACCTATGCCACGGGCAAAGGCCTGCGGGTTGCCCTGGCTACTAACGGGACCCTGGTCACGCCTGAGATCGCTCACCGTATTCGTGATGCCGGGGTACTCCGCGTGAGCATCAGCATCGACGGAGCCAACGAGGAGACTCACGACGAGTTCCGGGCCATTCCCGGCGCCTTCAAACGGGCCATTAAGGGTATCAGCAACCTGAGAGAGATCGGCGTGAGCGTGCAGATGAACACCACGATCGCGCGGCACAACTTCAAACAGGCTCCTCAGATCATGGACCTGGCACTCAAGATCGGTGTGGACGCCCTGCACCTGTTCATGCTGGTACCGGTGGGCTGCGGTGTCGAGATCGCCGAAGAGCAGATGATCTCCTCCAAAGAGTACGAGGAGCTCTTGAACTGGTTCTACGATCGTTCCAGGCAAGTGCCGATAGAGCTGAAAGCGACGTGCGCCCCGCACTACTTCCGCATCATGCACCAGCGGGCGAAGGAGGAACGCGCCCAGGGCCTGCCGGCTGCCGCGCCTGCCCATGTCAGCGGACACCCGGGAGGCCATCCCAGCGGGCATCCTGGCGGCCACCCTGGTGGCGCTTCCGGAATGCACGCCATGACGCGGGGCTGCCTGGCGGGCTCCGGCGTCTGCTTCGTCTCCCACAAGGGTGAGATTTTCCCGTGCGGGTACCTACCCGTCTCCGCCGGCAGCGTCCGGCGCCAGCCCTTCAAGGAGATATGGGAGACCGCTCCGGTGTTCCAGGAGCTGCGGGACCCTAACAATCTGAGGGGCAAGTGCGGCCGGTGCCAGTTCCGCTTCGTCTGTGAGGGCTGCCGGGCGCGGGCTTACGCCGCCACCGGCGACTATCTACAGGAAGAGCCGTGCTGCGTCTACGAGCCTCCGGTCAGGGCCGGCGCTGCCGGCCAGGAACCGCGACGGGAGGCAAAGTGACAGAGAAGGTCTTCACCCCGGAGGAGCTCGCCAGGTACAACGGAAAGAACGGGATGCCCGTCTACCTGGCCTGCTTCGGCCTGGTCTACGATGGGACGGACTCCTGGGCATGGGAGACCGGGCGCCACATGGCCCGCCACGATGCGGGCACCGACCTGACCGACCACATCTCCCAGGCGCCCCACGATCGCGAGTTCCTCAAGCGCTTGCCCATAGTCGGACGCATGGAGGGGCAGGAGGCGGGGTAGCAGACCCGCCTACCCCTGCATCGAATACCCACCATTGATCGCCGGCACCTGGCCGGTGATCCAGGATGCGGCGTCGGAGGCCAGGAAGGTGACGGCGGGTCCAACATCGGCGGGAACGCCCAGGCGGACGCAGCAGGTAGTACTTCACTACCTCTTCTCGGCCTGGTTCAAGTAGGATCTGAGACCATGGTTTACCCTCGACAAGAGTCTGGCTATAATGGTGTCGAGATGAAATACAACTCGATTGCGGCTAGACGAAGCGCATACCTGGACATCATGAGACGGCGCATTCATCCGGGGCGCGGGTCTTCTCTCGCGGTGCTTCGATCGAGGGGGAGCTACCCTATGCCCGATCTGAACGCCTTGTTTGCCGGCGTCCGCTTCGTTGTTGTCGGTGGCACGGCCACCAGCCTCTACATGCCCCAGCGTATGACACAAGATGTAGATATCCTTGTTGCCGCTACGGACGTGCAAGAGGCTGAGGGAGCGTTGGCTAAAGCCGGGGCAACCCCTGAAGGCCCACTAAACATAGACAACCCGCTTCAATTGAAAGGGAGCACGTGGAAGCTGACGGATGGCTCGTATGTTGACGTGCTCTGGTCGGCGCGCCCCTGGGTGAAAGAAGCCCTGGCCGGCCCCAATTTGGACTCTGCCGGACTGCCCATCGTCTCTTTGCCGCATCTGGTGCTCATGAAGCTGGCCTCTAGCCGGGGCGTGGACCTGGGTGACCTCAGCAGGATGCTTGGTGGAGCCGATGAGGACTCGCTGCACCAAGTACGTGCGGTGGTCAGGAAATACCTGCCCGATGCCATGGAGGACCTCGAGAGTCTCATAGAACTGGGTCGGCTTGAGTTTCAGGGGTAGTACCAGGCATCAGGCCGACTTCGGCGCCTAAGTGTGACGGACCGGTTATCGCTCTAAGGTCTCCTGTTGCAGGCGCCTTACCCCTGCATCGAATACCCCCCATTGATCGCCAGCACCTGGCCGGTGATCCAGGATGCGGCGTCGGAGGCCAGGAAGGTGACGGCGGGTCCAACATCGGCGGGGACGCCCAGGCGCCGAACGGGGTAGAACTTGACCACTTCTTTGCCCCACTGGTCCAGGTAGGGGGCCGTAGCCGGCGTGCGAATCCAGCCCAATGCGACGGCGTTGGCGGTAATACCGTTACGGCCGTACTCCTTCGCCAGCGACTTCATCATGGCGATCACGGCCGCCCTGGCCGCCGAGTTCAGGACCATCTTCGATTGACCTGCGCGAGCGGCGTCGGTGACCACGCTCACGATGCGCCCCCAGCCCTGAGATATCATTGGCTCGATGACTGCCCGGCAGCAATTGAGCGGACCGTAGAGAGAGGGCTGTATCGTCTTGTCCCAGTCCTCCCGGGTGCTCTCGACGAAGGCCTGCTGAGTGGAGTAGCCGGCGTTGCTGATCAGGATATCGACCCGCCCCATTTCGGATAGGGTCTTCTGGACCATGGCCTGGACCTGGTCACCGTCAGAGATGTCAGCCTGGTAGGTGATAGCCCGGACGCCTTTGCCCATCGCTTCCCGGGCCACGGCTTCGGCTTCCTGACCGTGGCTATGATAGTGAACGACCACGTTTGCGCCTTCCGCGGCGAAATCCAGGGCGATCTCCCGGCCAATACCCCAGCTAGCCCCGGTTACCAGGGCCACCTTCCCCTTTAGTCCCAGGTCCATGATGTCCCTCCCTGATTTGTCTTGGTAGCTGCCCGCACCAGTGCATGTAATATAACACACCGCTGCTACCCCATAGTCAACCAGCGTGCTCGTCAAAATCCTGGAGGAGAGGCTACGTATATCGGCTGAAGCTGGTGCCGCTTGCGTCCAGGCACGCCGAGCGGCCATAATTGCGCATGGCCAGAGACGATTGCGGGCGGCGCCGCCCAGACCTACTGGCCAAGGAGGAGATGCTTTGGCAGTAGACTACCTACCACTGTTCCGGGCAAAATCAGGGACCCGGCCGCCATACGAATGGGCGGTGAACGAGTCCAGCCCCTGGACCCCTTTCGAGAAGGACCTGGCGAAGTGCCGGGTGGCACTGATCAGCACCTCGGGAGTCCACATCAAAGACACTCAGCCTCCTTTCGAGCGCGGCGACCTCACTTTCCGCGAGATTCCCAGAGATGTAGTCGTACGCAACCTCGCTATCTCCCATCACTTCCCGCAGCCTGACGCCAAAGAGGACATCAACTGCACGTTCCCGATCGAGCGGCTCCGGGACCTGGAGCAGGACGGGTTCATAGGCGAGCTGGCTCCGACGGCCTACGCCTTCATGGGCAGTATCCGGGACCAGGAAAGGCTAATAGGCGAGATGGCACCCTGGTTGATCGGGCGCCTGCAGAACGAGAGGGTCGACGTAGCCCTGTTTGTCCCCGTCTGACCGCTGTGCCATCAGTCCGTTGGACTGTTTGCGCGAGCCGTCGAACAGGCCGGCATTCCGACGACATCTATTACGTCGGCGCTTGATTTAACGCGGCTCTCGAAGCCTCCGCGCTCGGTATTCGTGAACTTCCCGCTCGGGCATCAGACCGGCAAGAAGTTCGAGCCGGACCTCCAGAAGGCCATTCTCAAAGACGCCCTGAACGCCCTGACCAAGATCCAGGAGCCCGGCACGGTGATGGAACTCCCTTATCGCTGGGCGGATGACGATACCTGGGAGAAGGAAGTTGCCCTCTAGAAGACCGATACAGTGGATGATTCCGAGGTATTCTTGCTTGACCCAGCCAGCGGTCTGCAAATAGAAATAGGGGGCAGACCATGTGTCTGCCCCCTATTTCATCTTGGTCTCGTTATTTAACGGTTCTTGAAGTTCGGCTTGCGCTTCTCGGCGAAGGCGGCCAGGGCTTCCAGCCGGTCCTCGGTCTGGTAGCAGAGCCAGGATGCCTCAGCGTCAAATTCGAGCCCCTGGTCGATATTGGCGCCGTGGTCGACGCACTTCTTGGTCTGACGCACGGCCACGGGGGCAACGGCCGTAATCTCATCGGCCAGGGCGTAGCAGGTGTCAAGAAGCTTGTCCGGCTCTACCACCCGGTTGACCAGGCTGATGCGGTCCGCCTCCTTAGCATCGATCACCCGTCCGGTGAAGAGTATCTCCTTGGCCCGCCCCATGCCGACCAGGCTGGGAAGCCTCTGGCAGGCGCCTCCGGAGGCGATGATGCCCCATCTTATCTCCGTCTGCCCGAAGGTGGCGTTTGGCGTGGCTATCCGGATGTCGGAGGCGAGAGCGATCTCGCACCCGCCGCCCAGAGCGACGCCGTTAACCGCTGCGATCATCGGCTTGGTCATGTGATTCAGCCGGTCCAGGAGCGGGAAGACGTACTTCTTACGCTGCTCTTCGGTAGCCTGTTTATCCAGACCCTTTCTCTCGCGGAGGTCTATGCCGGCAGAGAACGCCTTCTCGCCTGCCCCGGTGACAATGATTACCCAGATTGAATCGTCGTCCTCCAGGGCGTCGAGGGTCTCTTTCAGCCCCTTGCAGAGGGCCGTGTTCATGGCGTTCATCGCCTCCGGCCGGTTCATGGTGACCAGGGCAACGTGGTCTCTTTTGGTCAGTAAGACCTCATCCATCAGGAATCCTGCTCTAGGTCATGCCCAGGAGCTTGGCGGCGTTGTTCCTGAGGATCATGTCCTGGACGTTCTCCTTAAGGCCCATGGAGTTCTTGATGTAGTCGATGGCCTGCTTGGCAGGATTGACCGGTCCGTTGGTGCCCCAGATGGTCTTGGCCCGGCCTCGGGTCTTGAGGAACTGTACCACGCTGGGCTCCAGGTACTGGGGCTGGTGGGCGGAGATGTCCATGTAGACGTTCTCATGCTTCCAGGCAATAGAGATCAGCTCTTCGCACCATGGCCAGCCGGTATGCGAGCCGACGATATTGAGGCCGGGGAAGTCCAGGGCGATATCATCCAGATGGATGGGTCGTCCCATCTCGTTGGGCATGTGCTCGGCAGAGTGGCCTACCTGCATGGAGACGGGGATACCCAGCTCTTCAGCCTTAGCATACACGGGATAGCAGAGGCGATGGTTCAGGGGTATCCGGTAGCCGTAGGTATGCAGGTAGACACCCTTGAAGCCGTACTTCTTGACCGCCTCCTCCATGTCCCTTAGCTCGTTGGTGATGGAGGCGAAGAAGTTGATCCCGGCAAAGCCGATGAACCGGCCGGGATACTGCTTCATCAGGTCTGCGACCTCCTCGTAAGGGGTCTCCCACATGACCCTGTTCTCTCGATAGGAGGCCATCTTTACGCAGCAGATTACTGTCGCCTCGATCCCAGCCTCGTCCATCTCGGCGACGAGCTCTTCTGGCGTCCGTGGTTGATACCGGTCCTCCATGTGCCACCACTTCATTACCTTGGCGATGTCCGGGGCTGCCTTCAGGCGCGCCATGCCCTTTTCCGTGTTCAGGTAGTTCATCCAGTCGATTGCTTTAACGGACAAATCGTTCTCCTCGGGATTTCGTTCACGGCGAATGCTGCTTGGGGTGCAGGCCAGGGTGGGCGCCTATACTCCCAGGCCTCCCCTGACCATACGTTTGCCCTGGTCAGGTAGCTCGACCTGCAGACGTAGCAGGTTGTAGTAGCATACATCGGGGTGGTAGTTGTTTCAAGAAGACGCCATGGAGACCAGGACCAGTTGGGAGACTAACTGTGAGGCATTTAGCTTTGAATACACTCAGACTTGCTCCGTGTTTGATCGCCCTCTAGCTCCATCGGCCTTTGAAAAAGCTCTCCACTTCTGTATACTGGTTCTACCGGACGCCTGCTATTGAGGCGTCTGCCGTTTGTAGCTCCATTCTTGCCAGCGCGCAGTATTAAGAGCGCAATCGGATTTTGGCCCCAGGATCGATCCATGGATATATCTTGTGCTATTGCCTCGCGACGTCGTTTCAGGCGGGTTGAGCCCCAACCAGAGCAGATCACCACGGTAGAGATGCTGCCCGGCGCTGGTGTTGGATTACCGCAGTGACGGCTTTCCGGTCTCTGTCTGTGAAAGAGTATCGCTGGTTCTTGTTCAGCACACTCGCGTCAAGCATGGGCTATCAAAGTCAGCAAGTAGCCATGGGCTGGCTGGCCTACGACATGACAAAATCCCCATTAGCCCTGGGTGTAGTTCTACTCTCCTGGGGAATTCCAGCAATTGCCTTTTCCCTGCCGGGGGGCGTGCTCGCCGATACGAAGAACCGGCGCAATATCATGACCATCATGACGCTGGTGTCAGCCGTAGCGTCTCTGGCTATAGGCATCTCCGTGACAACACACCAGATTGCCTTATGGCACCTACTGGTGTCCGGTATCTTGAGTGGGATTGCGATATCAATTAATATGCCAAGCCGGCAGGCGTTCTTGTTCGATGTTGCCGGAGCGGAGAACCTCGCCGACGCTGTAGCAGTCAGCAGCGCCGGCATGAATGCGATGCGGCTGATCAGCCCCGCCGCCGCCGGCGTCCTGATCGGAGCCGTCGGTGTGGACCAGGTATACTACCTGATCACATTCTTTTACATAATCTCGGCGTTAACCCTGGTCCTCCCCTTGAAGCCGGTTGTTGAAGCCACGCGTGGATCGACCCGGGCGATCAAGGAGCTGGCGAACGGCTTCCGCTACATTCGAGACGATAAGAACATCTTCTGGCTTGTTACCGTCAGTCTGGTGACGATGTTTATCGGGCTGCCGTTCAGCAACCTTATGCCGGCTTTCGCCGCAGAGAGCCTCGGCCAGGGGCCGGAAGGATACGGCCTATTAATGAGCATGGTTGGACTGGGCGCGATCCTTGGCAGCGTCACCACCATCTTACTGGGAAGTTTACCTCGGCGGCGCCTCTTCATGATGGGTACTATCCTGGCCTGGGGACTAAGTCTCATCGCCTTTAGCATCTCCACGACTATGGTCGCTGCAATCCCGTTGGCCGTCATGCTAGGCATGTCGAGCACGTCCGCGAGCTCTCTGAACAATGTTCTTGTTCAGAGCGAGGTGGACGACACGCACCGGGGGCGCGTATCAAGCTTCGTTATGCTTTCCTTCTCTATAAGCCTGGTCGGAACGTTGCCGGCCGGTGGTCTGGCGCAACTGGTTGGAACAGGCACGGCGCTGGCATTCACTGGTGTCGGCCTCGTCGTTATCTCCGTACCGTTGGCCCTTTGGGGAACGAGCGTTGCGAGGGCCAAGCGGCGGGAACCCGCCAGCCCGTAAGCGGCACCCCCGGCATCCCGCCTATCCACCGCGATCCAGTGTCCGCGTGGAAGTAGCTATGCCCGGCAACAGCCCACCGACGGAGCTAATCCGGATCGCGAACCCGCCTAAGAGTGGAGAGGCTACCGCTGAACCAACGTCAGCATAATGCCGTGGTTGTCAACACCTCGTGCAAAAGGGGCCTTCCGATGGTCACCTGTCGGCGCAAAGACTCCATCGCTAAAAGCTAACGCGTACCCATGGCGCAGTCAAGGGCCCAGTGGGTTGTGTGACGCCCTCTTGAGATGTCTAGGCTCGCCTCACTCGCGACCGGGCTCGATTCACTTATTCACGGCATGAGACTTCGGACTCATAGCTTACATAAAAGCAAAGATGCCTCAACCCGAATTGGGACAGGGATAGAGGGATAGCCCGTTGGCTGTAGCCGGGTTTTCATATAGATTATAGCTACCACTGCACAAACATCGGGATGTACGTTCAAGTTGGGCGTATACGAGGAATTGGACGGCTTACTCTTTCAGTGGGACCTTGACGCGTTGATAGTGGCTGGACATAAAGGACGTCTATGGTCGGAAACCCGGTTGGCGAAAGGCTGCGTGGCGATTTCGAAGGGGGTGGAAGCCTGTGCGTAACGTATCTTATTGGAGATCTTGACCGTAGGATCCGGCGGACAAGTCCCGCTCTTGCCTTCCAACACATACAATCAGTACCGGACATGGTGCCTCACGGATAACTGCCTTAATAGTGGCCGCTCGTTTGGCCTCCAGGTGGCCTCGCCAGGCGAGCAGAATCAGGTTGCTACCGTTCTCACTGGCCGAGCGCACGATCTCCGGTGCTAGCTCACCCGCAGCCACAAGTAGACGGGTCCTGACCTCTTTCGCCGCTATGCCCATGGCATGCACCCGCATCAGGAACTCTTTAGCCCACGCCGGCCATTCATGCTGAGGTTGATCCAAATAGCGGGGCGCTGCAAATGTGCCCGGCTCGACCGGGCGTGCACTGCCCGCTGCTGCCACGTGCAGGATGACTAGCTCGGCGCTGGCCCGGTCTGCGAGGCTTGTGGCAAGGCCAAGGGCGGCAGCCGTTGTTGGCGTACCTTCGTGAGGGAAGAGAATGTGTTGAAGTGTCCAGGGCCGATGGCCTCGTTCAGGATGCACGAGCACCACCGGGCGTTTGGATCGGTACAGCACCCCTTCGGAAACGCTGCCCAGCTTACCGCGAGGCTTTTTCAACCCGGTGTGCGTACACATTGCTATCAGCGAGCTACGCCGTTCAATTGCCAAGCGCACGATCGCATCGGCAGGCGTACCGGTTGCCTGATTGATGACCGAGCCGAGTGTTTCTTCTGGAGTGAGGCCCAGCTTCTCTACGATGTCGTGAGGAGGCAAGATTCGCTCACCCACATGCACAATATTCAGTGCGGCACCAAGGATCTCAGCAAAAACCCTTGCCACCGGCAAGGAGGATAGCGAAGGGAGTGTCCCGTCCAAAGGCACCAGGACCGTGCGGGTACGCCCGGACGAAGCCCCCGGCGTTACGTCAATATCTTCCCAGTCGGCTTTAATGTCGGGATCGTCACTCATGATCGCCTCCGTCCCCGAGTACGGTAGCGCTCCTCTCGCGGCTTCAGTCTAATATACGGGAACTCATGATTCATGCTGGCCCGCAAGGTCTGGCCTCGCCACTTCACCGAAAAGCATAACCCGCACCAGTTGGGAGGTAGATGAAGGTCAAAAGTCAGGCCTTCTTCCTGTGGCTGCATGCCAGCCAGGCCTAAGACAGACGCTTGCCAGAGCCCTCCCAAGGCTGCCACATGCACGCCGCCTGCAGCATTGCCCATGTTGTTCGCAAGGTCGATCTCCGCCGCTTGACGAAAGTACTTTTGGGCCAGAGGGATGTCTCCCAGGCGAGCGGCGACCAGCGCGTGGACGGACGGGCTGAGAGAGCTACCGTGGCCTGTACGGGGCTCATAGTAGCGGAAGTTAGCCTCGCGCACCTCAGGCGCAAAGCGGCCCCAGAGCAAGTAGATGAGCATCACCACGTCGGCCTGCTTTATCACTTTCGACCCGGCAATGCGCCCTCGGCCAAGAAGTATGTCCATAGGCACCGTGCGCTGTTCATATTCAGCAAGGTCAATCTCGTCCAGCCCGAAATACCCCTGGAACTGCTCGAAAAGCCCTGTCTCTGGATCGAAGCCCGTGTACATGCACTCCGCTAATCTCTGCCATTCATCAGGCTCTCCAGGGAGGATTTGCAGGCGATCGGCTATCTTTTGCCAGAGCTCGGGCCAGCGTGTCTGGAGAACGCGGGACACTTCTGCCCCCCGCTCGAGATTCCACTGGGCCATTCCATTGGTGTAGGCGTTGTCGTCCACCTCGTGGTGGTATTCGTCCGGACCGATCACTTTTCTGATGTGATATTGGCCGTCCTCCTCGATGCGGCCCCGGCTGGCCCAGAAGCGCGCCGTCTCCAGGATGATCTCTGCTCCAGCATCCAACAAGAACCGCTCGTCACTGGTGGCCTGCCAGTACTGCCAGGCGGCGTAGGTTACGTCTGCGCTAATGTGGTGCTCCAGTCTGCCAGAGAGGATTGGGATCAATTCCCCATTCGGCGCCAGCACAAAGGGTGGAGTCGTCTCATCACCTGTGTCCGTTGACTCCCAAGCGTAGAGGGCACCCCGGTAGCCTTGGGCAGCGGCCTTCTTCCTGGCAGCAGGCAAGCTACGGTAGCGATACGTCAGTAGGGCACGGGCCGATGGCGGATCGGTGAACGTGAAGAACGGCAGTATATAAATCTCGGTGTCCCAGAACACGTGGCCCTTGTAGGCTTCGCCGGTTAGGGCTCGGGCTCCAATAGAAACTCGCTCGTCTTCGGGGTTGGAGGCACTGATGAGATGATAGCAAGCAAAGCGAAGCGCTTGCTGTGCTTCGCTGTCACCCTCCACCTTGATGTCCGCTGTCTCCCACCGGGACTCCCAGGCACGGATATGCCTCTTGACTACGCTCTCTATTCCTTTGCTTTGCAGATGTTCTAGATGCCCGGCGGCAACTTCGGCCGGGCGGCTGGTGTCTCTCGATGTGTAAAGACACACCAGCCGGTCAAAGCGATACGTCTCACCAATGTCGGCCTCCCAGGTCGCGCGCTGGACCACCCGTCCCTCACCGCTCTCAAATTCTTGCTCGATATGCCTGTCATCTTCGGTCCGCATTTCGCTGGCCAAAGCCATAGCGATGGTCACGCCAGTTCCCGGACTGCGGAGTTCCAATGCGACCGTAGCAGGCAAGAATTGCGACTCGCTTTGATGCTTCCGATGAGACAAAGAATATGGCTCAGACGCAACGACCGAGAAGTATTCGCCATTTGCAGGTTTCTCTATTATGCTTTCCAGGGTTACCCGACCGCTATAGTTCTCGGGCATCAATGTCGTCGATTGCAGGAGCACATGCCGGTCAGCGAGAGATGCTAACCGCAAGAAGCGCAACCGCGTGATCCGCCCGGCGGAATCGCGATGGCGCCAGTCCCGCCAAAGTATGCCCTGTCGCAAGTCGAGCATCCGGCGATGCTCCAGAACCTCGCCCTCTTCTAGATGCAACCTGTGCCCGTTAACAGTCACCTGGAGACGCACCCAATCCGACGCTACCGCAAGTTTCGGGATGGGGCCCGTTTTGTGGTCGACGGTGAATATACCTGCTACAAAGGTTGCGGGCGATGACAACCTACTTCCTTCCGCCAGCGCTCCACGCGTCCCGACGTAGCCGTTCGAAACAGCGAACAGCGATTCGATCTCGTGCTCCCTGGACAGACTGAAGCCTTCCTCGACAAGCAGCCATTTCTGATCAGCCGTAGGGTTGGATGGCAAGTCAGCTAAACGAGTGGGCCGTTGCTGAAGCACGTTCTGCATGATGGTTCAGCCTAGCGCTATTAGCTAGTAGCCCGCAAGAAGTGGAATCAAAACAGGATGGAGCCTCGGCCAGTTATGGGATAGGAGCGAGAGGATGACACTGGATCTGCGACTCGCAGGCCGGCACCGGCCGAGAAAGTTGCGGACGCTTCCGACTAGCCACATCTAACCACCTTTCGCACTCGCGCCCACCCCTATCTTATCATAACCTCCTGGCGATAACTATGTCTTGACCAAGTCCTCCGGTACGAGGCTTGCTGGCACGGTAATCACGGTAATATTGTGGAAGAGGACAACCGGGAACTTCTTGGTTGGAATGGACACAGTCGGACGTCCCAAATCGTGAAATGCTCCTGATCCTATGATACCCTGTTACTTATGGCGCACATGTAAGCCCCCGTGTCTTGCTCCCGGATACGAGATGGGAGAGGAAATGTTCAGGACAGTTGGTTCAAGGGAAGGATTATGGTGATTGACACGGACCGCAGGCGAGGAAGACAACCCGAGGAAACCGCGTACCAGCAAATACGAGACGTACTGAGACGCGGTCGAACATTCTTGCTCACCACCCACTGCGACCCTGACGGGGACGGGTTGGGTGCTGAGCTTGCACTTGGTGAGGCACTAGCTCAGCTCGGCAAGAGCGCCCACATCGTCAACAGCGACCGAGTGCCGCCGCAATACCACTTTCTGGCAGGGAACAAGATAATTCAAAGATATTCGGCAAGAGCGCACCAAAGCTTGTTCAGCACTTGCGACGTGGCAGTCCTCCTGGACGCCATTCGGCCAGAGCGGACTGGTCGGTTGGCGCCGGCTCTTGAAAGTTTCCCGGGAATCAAGGTTGCCATCGATCATCATGGGCCAGGGGGATGGGCAAGCCTGGAGCTCAGCGACGAAACAGCAGTTTCGACTACCCAGGTTGTGTACGACCTCCTCTGCGAGCTTCCGGTGAAGATGGGCCCTAACGTTGCCGGCTATCTATTTACAGGACTCGTTACTGATACCAACGGGTTCCGCACCCCCAATGTGTCCCCTAGGGTCCTTCGCCTCGCAGCGGGGCTGATCGGGGCTGGGGCTTCTCACGAAGAGGTATGCCGTGCGATCTTCGCTTCATGGTCCATGGGTTGCGTTCGTGTGCTCGGCACCTTTTTGGCGAGACTCAATACGGCGGCACGTGGCAGGGTTGTTTGGGGCGTAGTCCGGCGGGAAGACTTGCGAAAGTATCGATGCCGGCCGGTTCAGATCGATCGTTTCGCTGAAGAGGCGTTGAGGGTAGGAACCGCGACCATAGCCATGGTCTTCGTGGAAGAGCCGCTGCAAACCGTGAGGGTAAGCTTTCGGTCGCGGCCGGGAGTGCGGGTCGACCATCTAGCACGATCTTTCGGCGGCGACGGTCACCCGCAATCTGCGGGAACACGCATGAAAGGAGACATCGAAAGCGTGGTTGTACGTGTGGTGCGGAAGGCGCGCATAGCCGCCTAATTTCTGTTGGATCCTACTTGTCGTGGCGTCCCCGTTCCGATGGGTGCTTAGACCGACCCCGATATGGGGCAGCTTCAGATGGGTGCCGTCCACCGCGATCCTGGCGGTCCAAAGCAAGGAAGCCGCCCCCTTTCGATAACCGCAAAGCGGTGAGTGCGTTCGGCTTGAGGGGCCGAGATGTCTCGGCCCCTCAAGCGCCATTGTCCTGACGCTTCCTTGGTTTTACGAAGATTTCAGTCCTTCTCAGATTTCACCTTGATTGGCTTTGGCCTGACCTCTTCTGCCTTTGGCAGGTTGAGCATCAGGATACCATGCTCGAACTTGGCCTCAGCCTTCTCTGCTAACACAGGCATCGGTATGGTGACAGATCGGGTGAAGCTGCCGAAGCGTCGCTCCTGCAAGTAGTAGTCCTCCCTCTTGACCTCCTCTTCAGCCTTGTATTCTCCTCGGATAGTCAGCGTTTCTCCGGACATGCTGATATCTACATCCTCCGGCCGGACACCCGGCAGGACGGCCTTCACGACGACCTCGTTGTCCGTCATGTAGATATCCATGACAGGCGCTACCTCTCTGCCGAGGAGCCGCGTGGTTGGACGGATAAAACTCTCCTCGAAGAGCCGGTCCATGGCCTCTCGCAAGGACACAATGTCCTGAAGCGGTTCCCAACGCGTAATTGCCATTTCTTGTCCCTCCTTTCTGGGGAAGACCTCATTTCTCTGTTCTTGGGCAAGGAAGCCTGATTTCAGGCTTCCTTGCCGGGGAGAGCCTCTAAGGCGGCCACTACTAGACAATGGCGTCCAGAATCTGGCTCTCTATGCGCGCTACGTGAGTCATGAACTCTTTGCGCAGCGGGCGGTGCTCGTCGGCGTCAAGAATGCGCTGCAGGGTGCCGAAGTCTTCCACCTCGATCATTATGGTCCTCTCGGGGAACCCAAGCAGCTTGTCCCCGTAAACTCTGTAGCTCTTGACACCCGGCTGGCCGGTCCAGAACTCCTTGGACCTCTGAGTCAACAGGCGGTCAAACTCGTCTTCCCTGCCGGGGAGCGGGTCACACCTAATGGTTAGGTACACCATTTTGCCCTCCTTTGCGTCTGCCTCGAGCTTAACCTGCTACAAACATCCCCATTCAGATGTCGTGTAGCCTCCAATAACTTAAAGCGCCCCGCTGTCTAGCGATGGCGCTTATCCGGTCTCCTTCTGCATAACCCACCTTGGATCTGTATTTATCAAACCCCTCCACCTTTATGCTAAGACTATCCTGGCAGCGAATCAATTCTATGGACGTTTGGTTGTATTACAGTTTCATGACGATCACCTGGCTCGCCCTAAGGCTCTGACTATCCTTCTGCATAACAAGCGGACCCAGCCTCGACACCGGCGCGTCCATGGAGCCGACGGGATCTGCCAACAAGGCCATGCAGTTGGTCTGGTACCCCTTTGGGCTAAGGTATTGGTGCAACCTCGTGATACGCTCGTGCAACCTATAGTGCCTGCCGGTAATGTTTTGGCAACAGGGATTGGTGTTAGAATAGCCTCAGCATTTGCCCGTATTGAGCTTTCGTCCCCAATCGATCCACACACTGGGCAAAAGGCGAGGAAGACCATGGAAGAAGCCGCGCGCCTGACCCCCTGCAATACTCATTTTCTCGTCGTTTCCTTCGAGGGACCTGACAGATACTCCACCGGTGGAGGCCTGGGGATCAGGGTAACCCAGCTTGTTCGAACGCTGGCCAGGAAGCGCTTCCCTACCCAGCTCGTCTTCGTCGGCGACCCTCGTTTGCCCAGGCGGGAATATCGAATGGATGGGAGGCTTACCCTTCATCGCTGGAGCCAGTGGATAAGCCGGCGTTACCCTGACGGCGTGTACCATGGAGAGGAATCCAAGCTCTATGACTTCAACGAAACTCTCCCGCGCTTTATCTTGGAGGAGATTGCTCGACCTGCCATAGCTGTTGGCAAAATGCTGGTTGTCCTGGGGGAGGAGTGGCAGACGGCCGAGCTGATGTGCCGTCTGAGCGATCTCCTTTACCATAACGGTCTCCGGGACCGCGCTGTCCTCTTCTGGAATGCTAGCAGCACTATGTCTTTCCATCGTATCGATTGGGGCCGGCTGGCTTTTACCACTACCATTACCACTGTCAGCAAATATATGAAGCATCTCATGTGGGGCATGGGAGTGAATGCCCAGGTCATACCCAGTGGCATCCCCAGTTCCATGTTTCGGAAGGTCGATGGCCGGGATGTGGACAGGGTGCGGGTTGGCCTCGGGAAGGACTTTATCCTTTACAAGTTTGGCTCGTGGGATACGGGTACGGGATGGAACGCTGCCATGGAGGCCACTGCGACCTTGAAGGGGGCCGGCCTCAGAGTTGTCCTGCTGGCCCGAGCTGGAGCAGAGCCTCATGGCGAATGGTTTCTGCACCACGCTGGACGCCTGGGCCTGCGAGTGAGCGAGGTATGTCCTGGAGGAAAAGGGCATGAAGCCTGGCTCTCCGCCATCGCCCAAGCCTGCGACGGCGATATTGTAAACATTTGCTCTGAGCTTTCCCCAGATCTCCTTCGGGTGCTGTGCCGTGCATCCGATGCTGTACTGACAAACGGAGGCCGGGAGCCTTCCGGCCTGGCGGGCCTGGAAGCGATGGCCTCAGGCGGCATCGCATTCGCCGGGGCCTCGGGGGAAGATTACGCCATCCATAAGCGTAATTCCCTGGTCCAGCAAACCGGGGACAGCTGGGAGATTGTATCTAACCTTCTGTATCTTAGGGACCATCCCGAAGAAGAGAGAAGGATCAGAAGGGCTGCCCGCCGTAGCGCCAGGTCGTTCACCTGGGAGAAGGTAGCCGAAAACCTGGTGAGTAAAGTTGAGCAGCAGGCCAGGGCCCAGGGAATCCTGTGCAGGGCCACGCTAATAAAGCCTCAGCCCCCAGACCACGCGGCTCCAGTTTTTGATGGAAAGGCGGTCTGAATTGGCCCGACATGTCGTGCTATATGTGACAGCCCATCAACCCCGCCGGCTGAAGCTGCCAGCAGAGCCAATCCCAGCAGACGCTAGCCCGCAGGATATTGAGTGCTGCCTCTTCGACGAGAACCTGGACCGCCACTACTTCCAGAAGACAGCCTCTAGCTGCTATCACCCCACCACAACCCTCTTTCGTCGCCTGGTACAAGAAGGCCTGCGGCTCTCCATCGGCTTCTCCTTCTCCCTGCTAAGGCAGGCCGAGATATGGGAGCCGGAGTTGCTGGCCCGTTTTCAAGAATTGGTAGCCCATCCCAACGTGGAACTGGTCTGCGAAGAGCCTTATCACAGTTTTCTCCCCCTCATCGATTTGCCTCGCTTCTCAAAGAGAATGCGATGGGCCCAGCAAAACCTGGACAGGATATTTGGCCGAAAGCCGCGGATCACCGATACCACCGAGATGCTCATGTCCGATGCCATCTACTGGGCCCTGGAGAAGGCCGGATTCCACGGCGCGCTTATGGACGGGCGTCCCATGGTGCTGGAATGGAGACAGCCCGGTTATGTTTACCATGGGGGCGGTGATCTCATGCTCCTGGCCCGACACCACCGGCTCAGCGACGATGTCGGATACCGGTTTTCCGATCGTGGAGAGAGCGGCTGGCCTCTGGCGGCCGATACCTATGCCCGCTGGATCGCAGAGACGCCGGGAGACCTGGTCTTCCTGGGTTGGGACTACGAGACCTTCGGGGAGCTCCATTCTCGGGAGACCGGCATCTTCGAGTTTCTGGCGCACCTGCCGGAGGAGTTAACCAAGCATGGCGTGATCTCCCTGACGCCGTCTCGGGCCCTTGAGCTCTATGGGGGCCAGGCCCACCACCTACCCCTTCCCGCTTTGGGGTGCACCTGGGCAGGGGGCGGCGGCCTGGGGTTCTTCCTGGGTAACCCGTGCCAGCAGACCCTCTTCCGCCTGATGCTCTCGGCCTACAACAAGGCCTTACTGACCGGAAACGCCAGGCTGATTGACCTGGCCCTCTGGCTCATGCAGTCGGATAACCTGCATGCCGTCCAATGGACTGGTGGGTGGGGGCCGGAAGCCGAGATCTCGGCCGGCTACACCCCGGAAGAGTGGTGGCAGAGGCTTGGCAGTGAGGGCATCCCAAGGGAGATGCGGCAAGTGTACGTAAACTTCCACGGAGCTCTGGACTACTGGGCGCAGGTCGCGGCGCCAGGTGCAAGCTAACCACGCCCTGGTAAGGACGCTGGCGTCCTATTACTGAATCTCGATCTGTATGCCCATCGTTACTGTCAACGGCACAACCAAATACTACGAAAAGCATGGGACTGGTAAGCCGATTGTCTTCGTTCCCTGTCTTGGCGCAACCCATGTAGTGTGGCACCCTCAAATCGAGATTCTTAGGCAGACTCACCGCGCTATTACCTTCGACGTCAGAGGGGACGGGTCGCTCTGGAAGGCTAAGCGGCCGGCACGACATCTTGCATCGGCAGGTGGCTGATCTGGCCGTACCGCTTGATCATCTTGCTGTCGAGCGGGCAGTGCTGTGCGGGGTGAGCTACGGCGGCATCTTTGCGCAGCGCTTTGTCCTCACCTGCCCGGGTAAGTGTGCCGCCCTCATAGTCGTTGATTCTTTCAGTGATACCTGTCCGCACAATCTTAAGAAGCTTGGACTGATGGTCGCCGCAAATCTCGGTGGGTCAGCACGTAATACCGCTTGGGCATCTGCCTGGCTTCGGCAGTCGCTACAGTTGTATTTGTTTCCTTGCCCGATGTACCTGCTTGGGTCGAAAGGACTTCCAGAATTCGTAGGTGCAACCGTGAGGAGCATTGACCTGGGCACAGAAACCCCTCCGTCTGCTTACTTTGGGAGGTCTCTTAATACCTTGTTAGTAAAGGTCCGTAATGTCTTTTCCCAGTTCTCTGGGGGGGACTCTATTGGGTCCCAGCCTTTCCTTGGCTTGAAGGGAAGGCGTGTCTGGTAGTTATATACAGTGTTTATAAGGTCCATGATCCGGCGAGGAACATTAACAGTCTTACCTGGAACCATAATCCAACCGTCCGAATTGTAACCTACACCCTGGATCATTTCTGCATGGGCCTTGGCGTCGAACACTTGATACAAGGCAACATCAACGTCGTCATCTTTTGCAGCATCTAGCCACAGCAGGCGAGAGAGAGCGGTTTCTTGGCCGATGCCTAGCGTCCCAAATCCCCCCATATCATAAATGTTGGCAATGCCAGGGTCACTCACTGAAAAAATGTGGCCTCTACCGGCAGCATCAAACCCACATACAAGTAGATTACATCCAAGAGCATAATGGGCTATTTCTTCGACCACTTCACGAAAAAAAGCATCCGGCAGGGGTATCATATCTTTACCTCGGGCAAGTACGAGGTCCTTCGTAAGGAGTTTCGGCTGAAGTACTGTCTCAAGTACCCCTTGCTCTCTAGCTTGCTGGTACGCCGATTTCAGACAAATCATCATTCCACTGTCCGTCTCACGAAGCAAGGGGTTCAAGCTAAGGGCATCTTGGGCGCGACGAACAACATCCTGTGCGACCGTAGCATCACCTGCGATGAGTGCGCTCCACTGGCACTTCTGTCCATCGTCCCCAGATGAACATATCGGCAACATTTTTTCGACACCAGTGTCACCCTGCAATGCCGGCTGATATTCGTTATCGCCGTACGTCAGTGCCTTGTCTGCGATTAGGACAATAGCTTGGCAATCGTGTGCAAGCGCAGCTACACAGACGGTCATCGAGAGCCTCCTGCTGTCAAAACTGGGAGAAGTATAATCGTTCCAAATATCGTTGTCTACCAGATGATTCGGCCTCAAACTAGCACTCTACACCGTATACGGGCACAGTTGATAAAGCAGCACGTAAAATAAGCGCGATAGTTGAGCGAACCTACCATGAAAGATGGGTCGAGAATTCGCCTGAAATGGTTGCCCGGCTCGGTCAGAACAGATTGGTGTAGGCGTCACCTGGCTCATTTCTTTCCAGTGTTATGAATCTTGCAAGATCATTACAAAAATGGGCTATCTACTGCGTATTAGCATCTATAATCTATGTATTGGCACCGAAGGAGTAAGAAGAACTTGTATTCTACCCGAAACAGTGTTATATTAGATAGAGGTGTGAGCATTAAGTTCCCCCGGCATCCCGGGTTTTCCGGGTAGCCTGGGCCCTCGGTAACTCAATTACTACCAAGCCCAAGTTTTCCCTAAGGACGGAGGTCAGCGATGAGATTCCAAGACAAAACCCTTACCTGCCAGGACTGCGGAAAGTCATTCACCTTCACTGTAGAGGAACAGCGGTTCCACGCGGAGAAAGGATATATGAATGTACCGAAGCGATGCCCCGATTGCCGTCGCGCTCATCGGGAAGGGCGAGAGGAACGAGGTGGTCACGAATATGGACGACCCGGCAGGAAGATGTATTCGGCCACTTGCGCTCAGTGCGGCAAGCGAACCGAGGTACCTTTCCAGCCCCGCGGCGATAGGCCTGTTTATTGTAGTGACTGCTATGCCAGGCAGCCTGCAGGTTTGCGTAGGTGATAGGCAACCAACAAAGGCAGGCTAGTAGCCGCCCGTATTTCAACAACAAGGAGAGGAATGGACGATGTAACCCTCCGAAACGGAGAATCGCTTGATAGTCTGCTTAGTCGCTTTCGGGCGTCCCTGACCCGCTCGAGAGTCCTACGAGAATGGAAGGAACACAGGTTTTTCAGCTCCAAGGCTCAAAAGGCTAGGCTAGCTGCCCGGCGAGCCACACGGCGTTATCGGCGTCGCCAGAGATTAGATTGACAGCGTCCGTCTACTCTCTGGGTCGTGCGGGGCAAGAGTCGTGGTATAAGCTCCCTCTAGGTTTTGCCTGGAAGAACTTGATGTAGACGATGGGCAGAATACCGGCGGTGTTGAGAAGAAGTAGAGCGATAAACCAATTTCTCTGGCTATTTCTCGCAGCCTTCCAGAGCCCGATTCCTTTCCAGACTGCCTCCCAAACCACTAGGGGAAGAACCCGTAACAGATTGTAGAGACCAGGACTCATTCTAGTATTTAGCATATCATGTCTATGTCATCTCTTGAGAACTCGGGAACCCCAGCAGGCATGGTTTACAGAGTCTGGTTGCAGAGCGCGATGTGCCAACGCGTGTAGCGTTCCAACTCAGTCCGCTGCTGCCAGGTGAGCGTGTCGCAAGCCCAACCCCAGTGAATTGACACCCACTCACCTGCTTTCACCGAGTCCAGAAAGCCCTGTCCGTTCAGACGGCGCTTCACACTCTCAATTCTGGGAGGACCCAGGCTGAGTTTCCCCTCCCCTAACAGCAGAGGGTGGACCTCCACTATCAGGTCCGGCCCCATGGCCGCCCGGACCAGCCCCCAGCGAATGCAGCAGTTTTCCATGGTCTCCACCAGGTGGTCTGCCGCGCCGGAGCGCATCATGCCTATTCGTGGGAAGACCTCGAAGACGTGGAAGCTATGGTGGGGCCGGGCGCCGGCTGGAGCCTTGCAGGCTAGCCAGCGCCATTCCTGCGGCCTGGTCCTGCTCTTGAACCGGTCCTGCATGGATGCGTAAAACGTCCCCATGTCTACGCGGTCGAGTAGACGGTTTCCGACCCAGTAGGCCTCAACGACCCGTGAGTCCAGTGGGTCGGCAATACCGTTGGCCCTGGCTATGAGCTGAAGGTACGGACAGGCGCCTTCAAATTGACGCTCCAACTGCCGCAAGCCCTCATCCTCCTCTCCTCCAACGGCGTATTCGAACATGGTCTGACTTTCGTCACCACCGCAGTAGCCGAGGTGATTAGGCATGAAGGCATAGCGCACAAACAGCAACGGACCGGTAAGCATCAACCGCCTCCGGTCAGGCCGAGCCCCGGAGATTGGGCGGCAGGCGCCGGCTTCCGCGCACCAACCAGAACAATTAAGAGGACGGCCAGGGCCAGGACTCCAAAGCCGGTAATCTGCTCCAATCGAGGCAGCTCCATCCCCGCGAGGACCGACAAGACAGCTGTGATAGGCGCACCGACGGTGAGCACGCAGGTTACCGTAGCAGCCGGCACCCGCTTCAGAGCGGCGTACCAAGAGAGTACGTAGCCCAACAGAAGCAGGCTGGTTGCAAACCCCCATGTCCATTGAACGGGAGTCAGGTGCCAGAGGGTGCCGATCTCTCCCCTGAACGCGAGGTAGCCCAGAAGTAGGCTCGCACCAACAGCCATTCTACCGGCGGCCCCCAGGGAGCTACTCTCGGTGTGCAGAATGCGCCTGGCAAACACCGTCTCCGCCGCCCAAAGCAAAGTCGCGCCCAGGACCATGGCTACGCCCCAACCGGGAACAAGGGCCTCGGGACCGCCCAACAAGAATTGAGCAAGAAGAAGCAGAGCGAGGGCCGCAAGTTGACCTTTGCCCAGCCGTTCTCGCAGGAGTATAACGGCGAGAACGGCTACCCATATGAACATAGTCTTGTGGATGAAGGCACCGCTGCCAGAACCGACCTGGCTCAAACCTTCGAAGAAGAGCACGAATGGGATGCTTCCACCCACCACGCCCAAAAGAACAAGCCCAAGTCCACGCCTGGGTGTAAGCTGCCTCACCTGTTGGAAGGCCGCCGGCCGTAGAAGCAAAGCAAGAAGCACTATCCCCACGATTGTGTTCTTCAGCGTGGCAAATAGAGTTGGACTGGAGAACTCCTTGATAGCGTAAGCGTTGACAAACACCGAAACACCGCTGATTAGCGCAGTGAGGAATGCCAGGGCGATTCCCAGGACGACTTGCGGGTCTGATGCCTTGGGCCGTAAGAAGCGGACCAGCCTGGTGTCATCTCTTCCCCCGCTATCTATTGCTTCTACGTGGGAGTTTGAGTCAAAGTTAAGGTGCCTCACCCAATACCTCCAGCATCCTTTCAAAAACAGCCGACCTCTGTCGAGCCTCCTCTGGATCGAGTCGATCTATCACAACGCCCCTGGAAACCAGTACGTAGTCGCCGACTTTCAGTCCTGGAAAGAAGAGCGCACAGGTGTGCCGGGCACGCCGGCCGTCCTGGACCTGCACGCCACCGGATGCCACGGCTACCACCCGTCCTATGAGAGCGACACACATAATTCTGCCTACACTAATAAGCTAGCCGCATGGAGGAGGCTCAGTCAACTTACAGTACAGTCATGTGGAAGCTCGAGGCTCCGGGAACATGCACATGGGTTCCGAACAAGCTTTGGAACAGAGCCATCTTCTTAGAAACCCACTAGTAAGGTTTGGCTGGTACGATAGTTACGTGTTCAAGGTACTGATCCTCGACAACGACCCGGACATGGTTTCCGGAACGCGGCTGGCGCTCGAGAAGCGTGGATATAGCGTTATTACGGCGCTGAGCGCTCTGGAGGGACAGGGCATGGTCGAGGCGGAGAGACCCGATCTCATACTGCTCGAGATAATGATCCCTGCGGGCACCGAGGGCTTTCATTTCGTCTGGCGCCTGCGCAAGCACTCAGACCCCGTCCTGCGCAATACTCCGGTAGTCGTGGTGAGCGCGATACATCGCACCACCGAGCTCCGGCTCTACCCGGAGTTAGCCGATCGTGACTATGCCCCAGGTGAGTTCCTGCCTGTCGAGGCTTTCTTGGACAAGCCTGTGGACCTGCCCCTCCTCGCGCACACAGTGGAGCGAGTGCTTACAAGTTTCAGACGCGCATGAACAGAGAGCGTCTCGCCCGGAGCCGGCAACCAGCGCTGCTGGCCAAAGAGGACCTGCCGGAGCTTATCGCCGTTCTTATGGCCGGTCATGACGTTATCGCGCCGGGCTACGAGGACGGATCAATCGTTCTTACCAGGATTACCTCGGTGGACGCAATCGCTACGGGCTACCGCGACCACCAGGAGCCCGGTCACTACAGCATTGAGAAGGTCAACGATAGCAGTTATTTCGGATATAACAACAGCATGCATTCCCCCAAGATATTTCTACATCCGTCGCGGTTGACGCTCTTCTCCGGCCAGTTGCAGCCCAACGGCGACTTCACGCTTGCCGAGGAGCCCGGCATTCCACGCAGGCTGGCCTTCTTCGGCATCAGACCCTGCGACAGCTTCGCAGTGCATGTCCTCGACAAGACCTTCCTACACGATCCCAACGTCGATCAGCCCTACCGGCGGCGGCGAGACGGCTCATTCCTTGCTGTCCTTAACTGTACCAGTCCGGGGAACACCTGCTTCTGTGCTTCCATGGGGACCGGCCCGAGAGCTGAAACCGGGTACGACCTTCGCATGACAGAACTGACTGAAGGATTTCTTATCGAAGCGGGCAGCTCTCGTGGTCATGAGATCCAGGGACAATTGCCTGTCAGGCCGGCTCCAGTCACCCTGGCCAAGGAGTCAGAGAGGACTCTTGCTGAGGCAGTCCATCGCATGGGACGTACGCTGAACACGCACAACCTGCCCCAGATTTTGCGTGGCTCGTTGGAGCATCCCCATTGGGACTTCATGAAGACCTGGTGCATCGGCTGCACGAACTGCACCATCGTCTGCCCGACCTGCTTCTGCAACGATACGCGCGATTACATAGACTTGGAGTTTCAGCATACGTCTCGTGAACGAATCTGGGACTCCTGCTTTTCCTGGCAGTTTGCGGAGATGCATGGTGTCAATACCCGCCCGGATCTGAAGCACCGGTACCGACACTGGGTCACGCATAAGCTGAGTTACTGGGTGGAACAGTATGGCGTCTTTGGCTGTGTCGGCTGTGGACGCTGCCTCACGTGGTGTCCTGTGGGCATCGATATCACGGAGGTGGCTGCAACGGTGCGGGGCGAGCGTCCCTGAGAGAAGTTGCGAATGGAAACCATGGCCGGCAATGCCGGCTCGAGTCACCACGGTAAGGCCGTTACCTCAGGCAACCCGTGGTTGCCGGTCCCAGCGGTAATCTCTGAGATCCGCCAGGAGACCTACGACACGGCCACCTATACCCTCACATTCAAGAACTCCAAGGCTAGGCGGGCGTATGCCTTCCTACCCGGACAGTTCAACATGCTCGGCATCCTGGGCGTGGGTGAGGCACCCATCTCGCTGAGCTCCGATCCGGCTCTCTTCGGCGCGTTCGAGCACACCATTCGGGCAGTTGGCGATGTCACCAAAGCCCTCGCCAGACTGCAAAAGGGGGATACGATCGGCATACGGGGTCCGTTTGGCAGCGCCTGGCCCATGGAAGAGGCGAGAGACAAGGACCTGCTTGTCATAGCAGGTGGGATAGGATTATCCCCCCTGCGGCCCGCGATTGAGCAGGCCTTGCGGCAGCGCCGCCAGTACGGCCGGATCACGATCCTGTACGGTGCCAAGACACCAGATGACCTTGTTCACACGGCTGACTTCGAGCGCTGGTCAGCCGGGGCCGATACACACTTGCACCTCACGGTGGACCGCGTCGCGGACAGGGCCTGGACCCACCAATTAGGCGTGGTCCCGGTCCTACTGGAGGAGGCGACCCTGGCTCCTGCGCGCACCATTGCTATGGCCTGCGGCCCGGAGGTCATGTTGCGCTTCGCAGTCGTAGATCTTCTCAAGCGCGGGTTCCCACCGGCGCACATCTTCCTCTCGCTGGAGCGGCGCATGCGCTGCGGTGTGGCGCAATGCGGCCACTGCTTCCTGGGCCCGAGATTTGTCTGCCAGGATGGACCGGTCTTCCGCTATACCCAGCTCTACGGGCTGTTTGTGGAAGGGGCGTGAGGCCCATGCAGAACAGACTTCGAGCGCTTCAGAGGCCCAGGCTGGCGGTACATAAATTCACCTCCTGCGACGGCTGCCAGCTAACGATCCTTGACTGTGAAGAAGCGCTCCTTGACCTTGCGTTAGCGGTGGATATCGCCTTTTTCCCGGAAGCCAGGCGCCAATTCGAGCCCGGCCCTTACGATATCAGCTTTGTGGAAGGGTCCGTGAGCACGCCAGTGGAAGTGGAGAGAACGCTACGCATCCGCGATAGCACCAGGTTCCTCATACCCTTCGGCGCCTGTGCTACTGCAGGCGGCATCCAGGCCCTGCGCAACTTTGCAGAGCTGGAGCCAATGAAAGCGTCGGTCTATCCTGATCCGACCATTGTGGCCGCCCTTGCTACCTCCACTCCCCACGCAGCGCACGTTCCGGTAGACTTTGAGCTGCAGGGGTGCCCGCCCAACCGCCACCAGCTTATTGAGGTAATCACTCAGTTGCTCCTGGGACGCCAGCCTCGTCTGCCCAGCTACAGTGTTTGCCTCGAATGCAAACGGAAAGGCAATGTCTGCGTGCTGGTAGCCCGGGAATTGCCCTGCATGGGGCCGGTAACGCACGACGGCTGCGGCGCCCTCTGCCCCAGCTATGACCGCGCCTGCTATGGCTGTTTTGGCCCCATGGACGATCCCCAGGTCGACCGATTCGGGAAGGAGCTGGAGATGCGCGGCCTCTCAGCGTCAGCCATTGTCCGACGCTTTCGCCAGGTCACGCCATACAAGGATGCCTTTGTGAAAGGGGCTGCACGCTACGCAGACAAAGGGAGTTGACCGATGCCGAAAGGACAATCGTCTGGCCGCGAGATCAAGGTGGACTACCTCGCCAGAGTGGAAGGCGAAAGCGGGCTGTACGTCAGGATTACTCGGGGCCAGGTGACGGACGTGCAGCTCAACATCGTCGAGCCTCCTCGTCTCTTTGAGGCATTCCTGGTCGGACGCTCGTTCGAAGAGTTGCCTGACCTCACCGCCCGGGTCTGCGGCATCTGTCCTGTGGCCTACCAGATGAGCAGCGTCCATGCCGCGGAGGACGCCTTTGACGTCCTCGTGACAGGGCAGCTGCGTCAGCTGAGACGGCTGCTATATCTAGGCGAGTGGATCGAGAGCCATGTCTTGAGCATCTACCTGCTGGCCGCCCCGGACTTTCTGGGCTACGAGAGTGCCTTAGCTATGGCTAACGACTACCCGGAAGTGGTAAAGCGAGGGCTGGCCCTCAAGCGGCTGGGGAATGATATCCTCTCCCTGCTGGGAGGCCGAGAGATTCATCCCGTATCCGTGAAGATTGGAGGGTTTTACCGTGTTCCCACGAAGAAGGAACTGGCATCACTGGAGCCGAGGCTGAAACTGGGCAAAGAGGATGCGCTGCGCACCCTGGAATGGGTCGCGGCGCTGCCGCTTCCGGACCTCAGCCTGAACCGAGAGTTCGTTGCTCTTTCCCATCCTGAAGAGTACGCCATTAACGAGGGACGCGTCGTTTCCAGCAAGGGACTGGATATCCCGGTGCAGGAGTTCACGGAGTACTTTGTGGAAGAGCAGGTTTCTTATAGCAACGCCTTGCGCACGAAGCTAAGAGGGGAGAGAGCCTATTTCGTCGGTCCCCTTGCCCGCGTCAATCTGAACTTCGACCACCTGTCTTCCGATGCCCAGGCTGCAGCGCATGCGAGCGGCATTGGTTTCCCGAATCTTAACTCGTTCACCAGCATCGTTGCCAGGGCGATCGAGGTGGTCCACTGTGTCGACGAGGCGATGAGAATCATTCAGGAATACGAACGTCCGGAGCCCTACGTGCAGGTCATACCGCGCGCCGGCACGGGCTTTGGCTTGACGGAGGCCCCTCGAGGTATGCTCTATCACAGTTACCGGTTCGACGAGCAAGGCTTGATCAAGAATGCCAGGATGATTCCGCCCACAGTCCAAAACCAATACCAGATAGAGGACGACCTGAGGGCATACGTGCCGCAGGTCATCGACCTACCTTTGGAGGAAGCCACTCAGCGTTGCGAGATGGTAGTACGGAACTACGATCCTTGCAATTCCTGCTCGACTCACTTGCTGAGGCTGCATGTCGAACGGACCTGAGATTACCAGCGTCAAAATAGTTGGGTGCGGCAATCCGCTGCGTCGCGATGACGGAGCCGGCATAGCGGCTGTTCGCCTGCTGCGGCAGGAGGTGTCCAGGGGGAACCGCCGTGCCCGGTGGCCCAACTTGCGGCTCGAAATTATCGAGGTTGACTGCCCCGGCCTGGCGCTCCTGGACTTGTTGGAGGGGTCCGGGGCAGCCCTTATTGTAGACGCGGTTGCTACGGGAGATAGGCCCGGGACTTTGCATCGCTTCGAAGGGTGGGAGTTCGTCAGAACCCTCATCTCGGCCCGGTACGGCTCTTCTCGTCATGTGGCCTTTCTTACCTCCCACGACCTCGGCCTTGCATCAGTCCTATCTCTAGGCTATGCACTTTATCCGGAGCGATTGCCTGGAGCAGTGGTCATTTGGGGCGTGGAGCCAGAGGCTGTGCGGTTTGGTGAAGGACTCAGCCTCCAGGTGGCCAGGGCAGTCCCTACCCTTGTCGCTTCCATCTGCGAGGACCTGGACTGGTGGCAAAGGGAGGCGGTGGGCACCACGTAGTCCTGAGCGCGGGACCCGCGCGAGCTGCAAAGCCTGTTAGAGCTCCTTTGCCGATTGAACGGGTCTCGTATTCAGGCCGGCGCTACCCCCGTCGCGTTCCAGGCCATCGCGGCGGACCGCGGTCTCGGAGGAGACCAGACTGAGGAGGGTCCGCATGCTCTTCTCCGCCCGGTATTCCTGGGTGAAGCCAATAACCGCGTTGAGAAAGGCTATTACTGCCAGGATCCTCCATGGCTCTTTGGTAGTCTGTTGCTTCTACTTAGTAATCAGACGCCTGCTGCATCCCGTATGCCAGATGGAAGCTATTATCTTGGGGGCCATCCCGCAGTAGAGAGAAGGATCAGAACGGGGATCGGGCGGAGTGCTCATCCACGCGGGTCAAGCCGACGCTTTCCGCCAGACGTAACGCCTCCAGGAACTCCTCCCTGGTAACGGGCCGGTTCAGAAGAGGATGGCCGTGAGCCCGGTAGCAAGGCCGGTACTGGTCCATGATGTTGACGTAGGCATCGCGGGAGATCTCCTCGGCAATGAAGTGGAGGATATCCTCAGTGCCGGCCAGGCCGTGGGGCAGTACCAGGTGGCGGATGATCAGACCGCGCCTGGCAATACCCGCCTCATCGGTAACCAGGTCGCCCACCTGCGCTTGCATAGCCTTGACAGCAGCCCGGTTGACCTTTGGATAGTCCCTGATGCTGGATAGCTCCTCAGCTATTCGGGCATCGCTGTATTTCATGTCCGGCATATAGATGTCGATGATACCATCCAGCAGACGAACGGTAGCCAGGGAATCGTATCCACCGGTGTTGTAGACTAGCGGTAAATGGAGTCCCTGAGGTACCGCTATCTCCAATGCCTCCAGTATCTGGGGCACAACGTGGGTAGGTGTAACGAAGTTGATGTTGTGGCAGCCCTGGCGCTGGAGGTGTAGCATCATTGATGCGAGTTGGGCTGGACTCACCTCTTCGCCCTCGCCCATCTGGCTTATGGTGTAGTTCTGGCAAAAGAGGCAGCGCAGGCTGCAATAGGAAAAGAAGATCGTGCCGGAACCGTACTGCCCTACCAGTGGGCGCTCCTCACCGAAATGCGGGCCGTAGCTGGCGACCATCGCCCTTCGGCCGACCCGACACTCTCCTCGCTCGTCCGCCAGGCGGTTAGCCCTGCAGGCCCGGGGGCAGATAACACATTTCCCCAAGAGAGAGACGGCCCGCTCCACCCGGCGATGGAGCTCACCCGTGTCGTACAACTCTAAGTAGGCTGGGAAGGGCAGAATCATAGCTCTATCCGGGGACCGATTCCTTCCGGCGCTTTCGCACTACTTCCACAGCGGGAGCCAAGGGCACCAATCGGGCCAGCTTCTTGGTCCCTTTCTTGGGCTTCTTGAGCTTCCGGGTGTGTATGTCTCTTCTATCCGCCATCTTTGTCACCTCCGCATGTTCGCCCCTTTCCATAAACAGCGTACCAAACGCGGTCCAGCAGGGCAAACAGCTGACCCATCGGGATATACACTATGTCAAGGATTTATTCATACTCTTGGGTGTACCCTCCAAGCGAAGGTTACGACTTGACATTCCTGGACCCTCTACGCGGTTACCAGCTCTATTCAGATCGTGCACAGGCAACCGATGCCGAAGTGGAGAGGATTCTGGAGAACGATGACGGGCCTTCTTGTTCAAGAAGGCAATTCACCAGTGACCTTGCAAGAAGCGTTGTCTTTACTTGATGAGGGACTGTGTCTTTCGCCAGCTTCGCCGTAATATGGTTGGGCTTTAACCTCCTTTTCGGCGCTCTGTCCGCGTATACAGCCAGTCGCTGGGGCCGGGACCCGTTTGGTTGGCTATTACTTGGCGCGGTCCTGGGCCCCCTTGGGTTTCTGCTACTAGTGGCTATGCACGCAGATGATGCTCGACGCTCCCGCCAGTTGCTCGCTGAGCGAGCAGTTGAGCGCGGGGCCAGGGCAGGTTTAAGAGTGCTGGTGGCGACCGACGGCTCGATTTGCAGTGCCAAAGCCGTCCAGTATGTGGTCGAGCGTCTGCGCAACACTTTGGGCGAGGTGACGGTGGTCAGCGTACTACCCCTGGAGATGGCCAATGGGACGGCTAAACCAGAAGATTCGCCGCGAAGACAGCGTTTAGAAGAAGAGATTCAAGGCCAGCTGGGGGCAACTTGTGCTACTCTGAGGGCGGCGGGAATCACGTGCTCGAAGATGGTTCGCTTTGGTGATCCCGCGGATGAGATCGTCCGGCTGGCGGAGGAAGGAGGCTTTGATATGATTGTGATGGGCCGCCGGGGTCGCGGGCCCGTTGCCAAGCTGCTGTTGGGGTCGGTCAGCGAAAAAGTTGTTAGATCGGCTAGCTGTGCAGTAGCCGTCGTGGGCTGAGCTGACAATCGGGCGGCTGTCCAGTTGTGTGCTGCTCCATTGGTAGTCCCGTACATCAACGACGGAACGGGTCGTGTCTTAACCTCCGCAAGAGCCTGTGCCGGACGACACACAGGCGATCTGCAATCAATTTGCAACGGTTCTCTCCGGTTTTGGATTGCGCTGAAAGGAACAAGAGTTGTATGCTAAGAAGAGAAGGTGAATAGGTCGCCTTCGGAGACGGAATCATGAGGGTCATAAACCGCCAGTCCCTAATAGCGCTGGCGGTTTATAGTTTTCTACGCATAGAGAGTGAACGAGGATGGCCTATCCGAGCGGGCAAGCTGGGAGGAAAGGAACGATAGGAGGACCGAGATGCTGTGCTTAACTATGCGCTGCGAGGTTCTGCCTGGGAAAGAGGAGGGGTTTGACTATCTGACCAGGCAGCTAAAGGAGTTCTGGGCCGGCCAGCCGGGTGTAAAGTCCTTCCACGAGTACAGGCTGGTAGGGTCCCCTGTGCGGACGATCATGGTTGAGGTTGAGGATCTGGGCGCCCTACAGCGCATGACCGAGACGGGTGTTGAGCATGTTACCCCGCTCCGCAAGGAGTTTTTGGGGTACGTGTCGCGTGCGGAGTACGAGATCCTGGACGTCATTTTGTAAAGCAAGCTACTAGGGCGGTATTCCCCTGCGAGGAAGTCCAGATGGACTTCCTCGTTTGGTTCGTTGTTTGGGTATACTCCTAATGCCAGTAGTGAGGCCGCAAGGAACCGCCATGTGTGCCGCTGGATGAACAGACTGGCCCTTAAACTGGGTATCTGGTTGTGCTAGGCTGTTATTAGATGAGACATGCTCTCCCCTGGTGCTCGTGGGACGACGGTCCGAAAGGAGTAGAGAATGACCCTCAGGACGGTCGTGAAGTCGCAACAGGACTGGAAGGTAGCTCCGAATCTTCTGGACTACCAAAAGGAGCGGGCTGCCTTCTCCTGGGAAGAAGCCCGCCGCGAGCTGGCCGGCCTTCCGTGCGGTCGGGGTCTGAACATCGCCTACGAGGCCATCGACCGTCATGCCGCCGGTCCCCGTAGGGACCGCCTCGCCTTACGGTGGCTCGGCAAGAACGGTGAGGTCTTTGACTTCAGCTACGGTGAGCTTAGTAGCCTTACCAACCGCTTTGCGAATATCCTCAAAGCACACGACGTAGCCAAAGGAGACCGGGTCTACGTCCTGGCAGGACGCATCCCGGAGCTCTACATCGTGGCTCTCGGGACGTTAAAGAACCGGAGTGTATTCTGTCCCCTCTTCTCTGCATTTGGCCCGGAGCCAATTCAAACTCGCATGGCAATCGGCCGGGCAAAGGTCCTCGTAACCACGGAGGCTCTCTACCACCGGAGGGTAGAAGGGATACGTTCCTCGTTACCCGACCTGCAGCACATCTTGCTGATTGGAGACGATCACCAGCCGTCAGCGGTACCGGGCACCCATGATTATCATCAGTTGATGGCCGGAGCCAACGACCAGTTCGTAATCGGACCAACGTACCCAGAGGACATGGCCCTGCTGCACTTCACCAGCGGCACCACCGGCTCTCCTAAGGGAGCGATCCATGTCCACGAGGCAGTGGCGGTCCACCACATCACCGGCAAGCTTGCTCTGGACTTCCACGAGAACGACATCTTCTGGTGCACGGCCGACCCAGGCTGGGTCACCGGTACCTCTTACGGCATTATTGCTCCCCTGACTAACGGGATCACCAGCATCATCGACGAGGCTGACTTCGATCTCGAACGATGGTACACCATCCTCCAGGACCAGAGAATCAGCGTGTGGTACACAGCCCCCACCGCTATCCGTATGATGATGCGAGCCGGCGCCGACTTTGCGCGCAAGTACGACCTCGGTTCACTTCGTTTCCTCGGCAGCGTCGGCGAGCCCCTCAACCCGGAGGCGGTAGTCTGGGGTCAAGAGGCATTCGGTCTGCCTTTCCACGATAACTGGTGGCAAACCGAAACGGGCGGGATCATGATCGCTAACTACGCTTCGATGGATATCCGGCCCGGCTCCATGGGCCGTCCGATACCAGGGACCGAAGCTGCCATCGTTCGGGAGACCGCTGACGGCGGAGTCGAGGTCATTGAGGAGCCCAATGTCGACGGCGAGCTGGCGCTACGCCCTGGCTGGCCGTCTATGTTTCGCGCCTACTGGGACAACACGGAGCGGTACATGAAATGCTTCGCCGGAGGCTTCTACCTGACCGGTGATCTCGCCCGACGGGACGAAGATGGTTATTTCTGGTTCGTCGGACGGGCGGACGACGTCATCAAGACCTCCGGCCACCTCGTCGGACCATTCGAAGTGGAAAGCGTGCTTGCCGAGCATAGGGCGGTAGCCGAAGCCGGCGTAATCGGCAAACCTGACCCAGTTGCGATGGAGGTCGTGAAGGCGTTCGTCGTGCTCAAGCCCGGGTACGAGCCGGACGCTGCACTGCGCCGCGACTTGCTCGCCTTCGCCCGGCAGAGGCTTGGTGCAGTAGTCGCTCCGAAGGAGATCGATATCGTGCCGTCACTGCCCCATACACGCAGCGGCAAGATCATGCGCCGGTTGCTGAAGGCGCGCGAGCTCGGGCTCCCGGAAGGCGATACCTCAACCCTGGAGGCGGATTGACATGACAACGGAGCATGCCTCATTGCGGCGCCCGGAGCGCGACCATGCACTGGCGCTCCTGGGGGAGATGTTGCGCATCCGGCGCTTCGAAGACAAGGCGGCGGAGTTATACCAGGCCGGCAAGATCCGCGGCTTCCTGCACCTGTACGATGGCGAAGAAGCCGTGGCAGTGGGGGCGATGCAGTCCATCGCGGCCGATGATTCCATTGTGTCTACATATCGAGAGCACGGGCATGCCCTGGTCCGGGGGCTTCCATTGGACTGTCTGATGGCGGAGATGTACGGCAAGGCCAACGGGTGTAGTCGTGGCCGGGGCGGCTCCATGCATTTCTTTGACGCCAGCCGCCGTTTCTACGGCGGCCATGGGATTGTGGGGAGCGGCCTACCCTTCGCGGTCGGTCTTGCCATGGCAGACAAACTGCGCGATGAGAAACATGTGACAGCCTGCCTGTTTGGTGATGGCGCCGTGGCCGAAGGGATATTTCATGAATCTCTCAACCTCGCCGCCCTCTGGAAGTTGCCAGTCCTCTTCCTCTGTGAGAACAACCTCTATGCCATGGGGACTGGCATAGAGCGGGCCCTGTCAGAAACCGATATCGCCCTCAAGGCCCGGTCGTACGCCATCCCGGCCGAAGCCGTGGATGGCATGGACGTCCTGGCTGTGGAGGCGTCGGCGCGACGGGCCGCTGATGCTGTACGCCAGGGCAAGGGACCGGTCTTCTTGGAAGCTCGCACCTACCGTTTTCGCGGCCATTCCATGGCCGACCCGCAACTCTACCGCGGTAAAGAAGAGGTGGCAGAGTGGATGAAACGCGATCCGATCACGAATTTTGAGGAACGGTTACGAGACTGGGGATTCCTGTCCGACAGCGACGTAAGGGATATGGAAGGCTCGATTAGTGCAGAAATCGATGCTGCTGTGGCCTTCGCTGAAGCGGGCCCCTGGGAGCCGGTCGAAGACCTGACCAGGTATGTGACCAGCCGGTGATGCTATGAAGAGAATGACCTACCGCGAAGCAGTAAGAAGCGCATTGCGCGAAGCCCTCCAGAACGACCCGCGGGTCTTCATCATGGGGGAGGATGTGGGCCGGTATGGCGGGTATTATGCAGTGACCCACGGGCTCCTGGAGGAGTTCGGGCCGGAGCGCGTTCGCGACACACCTCTTTCGGAGGCGGCATACGTGGGCGCCGGAATCGGCGCGGCTGTGAATGGCATGCGTCCCATCGTGGAAGTTACGACAATCAACTTCAGCCTGCTCGCACTTGACCAGATCCTCAACAGCGCCGCAACCATCCGCTATATGTCCGGGGGTCAGATAAACATCCCACTTGTCGTTCGTATGGCCACGGGCGCTGGACGCCAGCTTGCCGCTCAGCATTCCCACAGCTTAGAGGGCTGGTATGCGCATATTCCGGGCATCAGTGTACTTACACCGGCAACGGTGGCCGACGGACGGGGTCTGCTCCTGGCAGCCCTCAATGAGCCTGACCCGGTCTTCATCTTCGAGCACGCGACACTCTACCCCCTGGAGGGGGAGGTAGATGAAGATGCCGGCCCGGCGAAGATAGGCGAGGCCACCGTGCGGCGCACTGGAAACCACGTGACACTGGTTACCTACGGAGGCTCGCTGGGCAAGACTATGGAAGCGGCCGGTCAGCTCGCAGATGAAGGGATAGAGGCAGAGGTGATCGACCTCCGTTCTCTGCGTCCCCTGGACACGGCTACCATCCTGGCCTCGGTGGAGAAGACCCATCGCGCGGTTGTTGTAGATGAGGCATGGCGGACCGGTAGCTTCGCAGCGGAAGTCGGCGCCCAGATCATGGAAGGTGGATTCGATCTTCTCGACTGGCCGGTCCAACGAGTGTGCAGCGCCGAGGTCCCTATGCCTTATGCCAAACACATGGAGGATGCAGCGCTACCTCAAGCCAGCACCATCGTCCAGGTTGTCAAGGAAATGTTCCAGTAAGATGGCTGAATTCCGTATGCCTATTCTCGGCGCCGACATGAAGGCCGGCAAGCTCGTGGCCTGGCGCAAGCAACCCGGCGACCAGGTCCATCGCGGTGACATCATTGCCGACGTGGAGACCGACAAGGCCGTTATCGAGGTTGAGGCATTCGTGGATGGTGTCCTTGAGAGAACACTCGTCGAGCCGGGGGAGACGGTGCCGGTAGGCACTATCCTGGCGATTATCCGGCTGGAAGGGGAGCCTGCCCTGGCTGAAATGCCCGCCGGCCCACCAGTGGAGGCAGGTGCTCCGACAGTTGCACCACATCCGACTGTCCCCGTGCAGCCGCCGGTCAGGCTGCGTGTCCCGGAAGCTGGCGGCGTGCGGATTAGTCCGCTGGCACGGAATCTGGCGGCCAAGCTGGGCGTAGACCTCGCAACTGTAACCGGGACCGGCCCGGGCGGCCGGATCCAGCAGCGTGACATTGAGCAGGCCTCGGCCGCCATGGCTCGGCGCGCTTCAGCAGCGCCGTCTGAGGAAGTGGCCGATCGCCAGATGCGGATGCGGCAGGCCATCGCGGCCGCCATGGCCCGGTCTCACCGGGACATTCCTCATTTCCATCTGTTTACCACGATCGATATGAGCCGGGCCCTGGCCTGGCTCGCCAAGGAGAACGAAACCAGGTCCGTTGCTGACCGGCTGCTATACGCAATCCTGCTAATAAAGGCGGTAGCCTGCGCCCTGCGCGAGGTCCCCGAGCTGAATGCAGTCTGGGAAGATGACAGGGTGAGCCTCAAGCCAGACATCCATGTTGGGGTGGCGATCGTGTTGCGGGAAGGCGGCCTGGTAGCACCGGCTTTGCACCTTACTGATCGCCAAGGCCTGGGTGATCTGATGCGTGACTTCCGGGACGTGGTGCAGCGCGCCCGTGCCGGGTCCCTCCGAAGCTCCGAGCTCTCTGACCCGACGATCACGATCACCAACCTCGGGGAGCTGGGCGTTGAGGCTGTTTTCGGCCTCATCTATCCGCCGCAGGTGGCCCTTGTCGGGTTCGGGAAGATCGTCGAGCGCCCGTGGTCCGTGGACGGGCAGATTGTGTCACGGCCGCTTGTCACGGCGACGCTTGCGGCTGACCACCGCGCCCTGGATGGTTTTCGCGGCAGCGTCTTTCTGGCGACCATCGACCGACTATTACAGGAGCCAGACAAGCTATGACCGATGAAGAGATCAGGTCCACCGTTCTCCGCCTATTAAGTGACATCGCGCCGGAAGCAGACCTGGCGAGCATTAAGCCGAACGTCAACATCCGCGACCAGCTTGACATCGATTCGATGGACTTTCTTAACTTCGTGATTGCAGTGGACAAGGAACTGCACGTTGACATCCCGGAGAGGGATTACCCGAAGCTCGCCACCCTGGACGCTTGCATGGCTTACCTGGCCGAACGCCTTAAGGCGGCTGGCCGGGCTCGGCCAACGGACTGAGGACCGTTCCATTGGCAACCAGGTTCTTTGAGGATTTAGAGCAGATCACAGGTTTTGGATAGAATGGATTCTGCATAGTGATTATGGGGACGGCGTCGTCACAAAGGAGCCCCCTGGTGTTCAGGATATTAGTCGCTACGGATGGGTCGGGATGCGCCAACAAGGCGGCAGACTATGCCGGCCTTCTGGCCAAGAAGATCGGGGACGCCGAGATAACCGTTCTCAGCGTGGTCGATACTGCCGTTATTGCCCAGGCGATGGTACATCCTTCTGCGATGAGCGCGACCCTGTTCGATGAACTGGAGCAGGTCGCGTCGGAAGCCGTGCGAGATACGCAGCAGAGGCTTGCATGGACAGGAAAGGAGGTCACGACTCGCGTGGAGCGTGGTGTGCCCGCACCAGTAATCTGCGACGTCGCCGGGAAGGACAAGTTTGACCTGATTGTCATGGGAGCAAGGGGCCATGGCCGGATCGCTGACATCTTGCTCGGGAGCGTGAGTGACAAGGTCCTGCACAAAACCCTCGTGCCGGTCCTCATAGTGCGGACCAAAGAGGGTCACCAGGAGTAAGGTGCCTTAGCCCGAAACACGTGTGGCCTTGTTACAGAGCCTAACAGGAGGCCGAGAATGACGCACATAGACTTGGGAAACGATCTCACCATAACAGACGTTCCGGAAGGTATCATCCTCCAATGGGTATCAACTGACACAGCCGTAGTGGATGCATTCATTGTGAGGATGTCACCCTATGCAGTTTCCAGCCTCGACTCGACTCTAAGTGCTGCAAGGGTCGAATGGATCAGCGAAGACCGGATCCTGGTGATCTCCGGAGACCGGTCGTCACTGACACTGACTTTCCAGATGCAGGAACCGCCCTTGGAAAGAATGGCCCTGAAACTGGATACACCTGACGCAGTGAGATTTCGAGCGGAGATTGCGAAGAGAGCCAGCGAGTACAAGAAATCAGCTGTCTCTGAACTTTAGCGTCTTCTCGCTCCAATTAAGTAGACAATCATGCTGGCGATGGCTACTCCTGCCGAGGTGAGATAGAGCACCTGGAAGCTGGTCGTCTCCAATAGCAGCCCCAGGAAGAACGCCCCCAGTCCTATCCCCAGATCAAAACCAGCGCTAAAGGTACCCATTGCTGCTCCTCGTGCCTCGGGAGCTGCCCGATCAGCGGTCAGGGCCATCAACGAAGGATTGACAAACGCAAAGCCAATGCCGTAAACCGCTGCACTCATGACAAAGTGCGATAGATCTGTAGCGAAGGCAAGCAGAGCCAGGGCAACGGCGGTGGCGGCAGTGCCCGAGATAATGGCAGCGGACCGACCCGCGACGTCTGCTATCTTGCCTCCCAGAGGCCTGGACACGATCAAGAGAATCGCGTACACGCTGAAGAAGATTCCGGGGTTGACATTGTTGCGGTATGCCAGCAGTGGCAGAAAAGAGATAATGCTGCCATATGTGAGGGCTACTATCAGCATGGTGAAGAAAGGGAGGAGAGCCGGACGGTAGATCATCACCTGCCACAGGGATTCGGTAGGCGACATAGAGCGGTCGGGGTCGTCGGCTGGCGCGCTGTTTCGGCCCGGCTCCTGCACCAGGACGGCAGCGCCCAGGGCCATGGCGGCCATGGCCGCTCCTGCCAAGAACGTAGCGTTAAAGCCGTAATTGCTATTGAGGGAGACTGCCAGAAGCGGTGCCATAGCTGTGGCAACGCTGGAGGCAGTCCCATACCAGCCCATGGCCTCTCCCCGCCTCTTTGGTGGTGACATGTCAGCCACCATGGCGGGTGATGCCGTTGTTGTGGCAGCCCACGGAAGTCCGTGGAAAAGGCGGAGGATGATCAGTAGCAGCACGGACGTAGCCAAGGTATAGGACACGGCTGATATTGCCAGGGCCAGGGTGCCCCACACAAGGATGAACTTCTTGCCATGGCGGTCGCTCTCTCGACCGATCCAGGGACGTATGGTTACTGAGGTCACGGTGATGACGCCTATGACCAGTCCCACTTGGGACTCCGTGCCGCCGATAGTCATAACGTAGAGGGGAAGGATAGGCAGAAGCATATTGAAGCCAGCAAAAGCGAAGAAGGCCGTAATCCAGATCAGGAGGAAGCTAGACGTGAAGAGCCGCTCACCCGGAAACGATGGGGTTTTCATTCGAGTAGGATCCTGGGTGTCGTGTCTCGCCTCTCCGGCCAGAGAGTCGCGAGCATTAGCTGAGTTAGGAACGCGTGTTCTTCTGCCCTGGTTGACGGTATAAGCCTCGCGACCCTCTCAAGAAAGATAATACTACGTGCAAAGCGTATTGACTATGGCCTGCTTCGATTTGGCGTTACCGACCGCTCCGGTCGTGGGATAGCCGCGGGCCCACTTCAAAGTGCCATGGCAGTGGTACAATCAAGGTGAGGGACATTCTTGAGTAACGTGCGCAGTACCTAGCATTCTAGCCCAACGAGGCAGATCGCCCTGATCGCCAAGGGCTAAGAGTTGATATCAGCCTGGTAAGCTGGCGGAGGTAGGTGGTTGTGATGAATACCAAAGAGGCCTATTACTATCGTGCCTTGTACAGAGTAGCTAAGACGATCAACTCCACCCTTGATACCGATGAGCTGTTGAGGGCTATTGCATCCAGTACGGCTCAGGCACTGGGTGTGAAGGCATGTTCGCTCATGTTACTCAGCCCGGACCGCAGGGAGCTCCATCATACGGCATCTTACGGGCTGAGCGAGCGATACATGCGCAAGGGACCGCTGAAGGTAGACTTCAGCATGGCCGAAGCACTCGAAGGGCGGTCTGTAGCCGTCTTTGATGCCGGCAAAGACCCCCGGGTCCAGTACCGGGAACAGGCCGTCCAGGAGGGCATCGCCTCGATTCTCTCTGTCCCGCTCTTCCTGTGGGGAGAGATCATCGGCGTGATGCGCGTTTACAGCGCTGAGCCCAGGGAGTTCGGCCGTGAGGAGATTGAGTTTATAGGGGCTGTCGCCAATCTAGGGGCGATCGCTCTTGAGAACGCCCAGCGGTACGAACAGATGAGGAGGAACTACGCTGAGGCCCGGCAGAATCTTCTCGAGTTGTATGCCACCTGGCGCGAAGAGCGTTCGCCTGAGATGCCTGCCGTCCCGGAGGCGGGACAAGCAGACTGAATGGGAGGTGGAGTCCGTAGCCTTGTAGCTTTCACCGCCCCGGGAGGCTATGAGCGCTTGGCAGCTTGCGAGGCCTCTACACACTCCCCGCTCGCTGGCCGGAGATGGCGGAGAGGCCTGATTCTTTGGCGGAAGGTTGGCAGTAGCGATGGTGATGCCCACAGCTCCTACGTCGAGTCCAAGGTGAAACCCGCAATACACGTGCGGATGACCATGTAGATTCCACCTTGGACTGGGTTTAGTACTTTGAACTCTCAGAATCTGAGGCATTCCTGGAAAACGGCGATGAGCGTTTCAGCTAAGCATCCGGCGTCAAGAAGAGCCATCACCAGGCGTTTGGCATGAGTGGGCGCTGCGTGGGTCGCCTATGCTGCTACCCTGTTCGTCTCCTCGGTCTGCTCAGTGCAATGGTGTTAATGGTCGTTGGGATGGACGTGCGCCACCCTGGCTATGTTGGCATGATCGCATTCTCGCTGGCGATACCCTTGTTGCTTGGCTCTACCTGGGCGCTTATTCTAGCAGTGATTACGGTCTCCGGTGTCATCGCGCGTACGGCATTCGAGGGCAGAACCTTATTGAACGAACTGGACAGCTACAGAGCCTGTGCCGAGCGCCTAAACTATGGTCTGGTGCCTGGCATTTGGTGAGAAAGTGTTTGCCACCAACTCCTGACTCTGCGTCGCCGTGAGGCGGTCTGTGCGAGGTTGGCACTGACACTGTAATAGCTCAATGCTCGGGTATCCGTCCTTACGGAAATGGCCGAAGTCAATCACGGCGCTCAAGAATCCGTCCCGGCCCAGGGCATATTGATGAACTCCTTCTATAGTGTGTGGGGCCGATAGTTAGGAGGTGATAGGCTAATGGCGATCTTCAGAGACCGGGAAGAGGCCGGCCGATTCCTGGCAGAGGCTATGAAAGATCTCAAAGGCAAAGAAAACACGCTGATTCTGGCCATCCCCAGAGGAGGGGTGATTGTTGGAAAGACCATAGCGAAAGAGCTGCAACTGCCACTCGATATTATTGTCACCCGTAAGATTGGTACTCCGGGTATCCCGGAGCTTGCCATGGGCGCCACAACCTCCGAGGGAGGCACCCTTTGGAATGAAGATGTTGTCAGGGCGACGGGGGTGCATGAGGGATTCAGAAAGGAATCGGAGCGTTCTCAAATTGAAGAGGCAAAGAGGCGGGAAAGGCTCTACCGGAGGAACCGGTCTCCCCTGGCCCTGGCAGGTAAGGAAGTTGTCCTGGTCGACGATGGGGTAGCTACCGGTTTTACCATGGAGGCAGCCATCCGCGCCGTCAGGAAGAACGACGCAGGTGAGGTTATTGTGGCTATTCCCGTTGCCCCCCGTGACACGGCGGCTCGCTTTGCAGCTCAGGTTGATCGTCTGGTAGTACTTGCAACTCCAGAACCGTTCTGCGCTATCAGCGTCCTCTACCGAGATTTTGAACAGGTAACCGATGCCGAGGTCGAGAGGATTCTTGAGGATGATGGCGAAGACCATGGCAATCATGAAAAGCATCCCTGAGTGAGGATGCAAGCCACATGTTTCGAGATGCCTGATGACACTATGTTGCTTTTGGATGGCGGCAAATATTCGGGAAGCGGGGCAATAGTTCGCTTTGGGGTTGCTCTGGCGGCTCTAACAGGGCAAGAGCTCCGGCTGACCAACATTAGGGCCAGGCGGGATCATCCGGGTCTTCGTCCCCAGCATGTGACGGCGGTGCAAGCAGTAGGTTCGCTTTGCTGCGGTTCCCTGGACCTGGCCACCGTGGGCTCCAGGGAGTTGGTCTTCTCCCCTGGCCCCCTCTCTCAAGGTGGTATGTTCCAATGGAACATCGGCACAGCAGGCTCCACAACCATGCTGGCTCTTTCCCTTCTCCCCATAGCCGCCTTTGCTGCCCAGCCCTGCACGTTCCGTCTTGCTGGAGGCGTTTTCCAAGACTTCGCCCCGTCTGCCTTTCACTTCCAGCACGCCCTCCTTCCCCTTTTGGGCAGGATGGGGCTGAAGGCTGAGCTTCGGATGCTCCAGCCTGGCTACATCCCCAAGGGCAGTGGCGCCATCGAACTGCGAGTGGAGCCGGTTCACGGGGCTCTAACGCCCCTGGTGCTGCTGGAATGGGGAAGCCTCCGTAAGCTGTGGGGCATTGCACTTTCATCACATCTGCAGCAGCGACGGGTAAGCCACCGCATGGCCGAGCGCTGCCAGCAAACCCTGGCCCGCCGGGGTCTTAAGGCGGATATGGACATCGTCTATGACGAGGCTGCTATCCAGCCAGGGGCTTGCCTCGCCTTGTTCGCCGAGAGTACGAGCGGGGCTATCCTCGGCAGTGACCAGCCAGGGGCCATCGGCCGTAGAGCCGAATCCATTGACGAGTTTGTAGCCCGCACCCTGCTGGAGGGACAACACGTCCGCATCCGAGGGGTAAACTACATACGTAACTGGGATCCAGATTGGAGGACACGACGTGACAACGGCCGATGAGGCGAGGACAGAGGAGCAGGTTGCTGAAGATGGCCTCTGGCCCTGCACAGAGCTTGGAGGACCAGAGCAACGCACGAGCAACAGACACTGCGCCATCGCCACCGTACTCTGCAGGATTCCAGAGACTGACTACCAGAAGCTCAAAGAAGCTGCACGTTCCTTCACTTGGTTCATTCCTCTTTATGAAGAGTACGGCATCGTCTATCCCTTCGCGGTCACGCACGGTGGGGAAGGGTCGGGAACGGGGCGAATAGGAAGAGCATACGCGCGGGTGCTCTATCTGAGTCCGAGGCTGGAAAGGTCTGCACGGGATATCGTGATTGCGGTAGTAGCGCACGAGTTGGCTCATATCGCAGTTTGCGAAGAATATTCTCATCCCGACAGTGCCGAGGGCAAGACCCAGGAAGACATCGTCTTCCAACGCATCTGTGAATGGGGATTCCGGCGGGAGGCAGAGAAGCACAGGGCACTCAACAAGCGGAGGGCTCACTCGAGGGCATTTGGATAGGAAGCAAGAAGCTTACAGGGAGTCAACGGGTAGAAGCTTAAGTATGGCACGAATGAGCCCCGCAAGCCAGATGCAAGGGCTCGCCTCATACCCGGTGTGAGAAAGGGGTATCGGGGAAACGATGAAAAGGATGCTTATCACGCGCTTTTTCGGCGCGCTGATTCTCTTGTGTCTGATCTTCTTCCTACCCGCCGGAACCATCTGGTACTGGCAAGCCTGGGTTTATCTGTTGGTTCTGTTCGTGCCAGTTGCGCTCGTGGTAGTCTACTTGTCCAAGCGTAGCCCGGACTTGTTAGAGCGGAGAATGAGGACGAAGGAGACAGAGCCTCAGCAGAGCCTGATCACAAGGTTGGGGCTGATCTCCTTTTTGATAGTGTTTGTTGTGCCAGGTTTTGACCGGCGTTTCGCCTGGTCGTCAGTCCCACCGTCATTGGTAATTCTAGCGGATGCTGTGGTCATTGCAGGGTATGCTTTGGTGGTGTGGGTGTTCAAGGAAAACCGCTACGCGTCCAGGGTCATCGAGGTGGAAAAGGGGCAGACCGTGGTTACTACTGGACCGTACCGCATTGTCCGGCACCCCATGTACCTGGGGACGATTCTGATGTATGCGTTCACCCCTTTGGCATTGGGGTCTTATTGGGCGGTAATCCCCGCGGTGGGTCTTATGGTCCCAGTCCTGGTGGCCAGAATCAAGAATGAAGAGGAAGTGCTTGCTAGGGAGTTGATGGGCTACAAGGAGTATATGGCCCGCACGAGGCATCGTTTGATACCCGGCATGTGGTGATATATGGCCGGTGAGCCACAGGCTAGACCAGCTTTGAGTTCTCCAGATGCATCGTTAGTGGCGCAGTGATCATCACGGCGATCGACGCTGTGTTAGAGGCGGCTTCACTCCAAGGCTTGAAAGAGTGAACATCCTGGCGACGGATGCTCATTGGCATCACATTCGTGGCGTGCTGCTCGCATTTTGTGCCGTGGGCTGCAACTGTGCTTGTTCTTACTCTGCATGGCAAACATATCGCCTGTGTTGCGCTGGAGAAAAGGCAGAATGTGAGGGCAAAGGGGGAAATGCTCTACTATAGCGAATCAGGTCCAAAGACTGCCCCGACGATTGTTTTCCTTCATGGTGGAGGAGTAAGTGGCTGGATGTGGACGCCTCAAGTCGAGGTACTATCTTCTGAGTATCACTGCCTGGTACCCGACTTGCCTGAACACGGTGGGAGTAGGGACATGCAACCCTTTACCATGGTCAATGCAGCCGATGGTGTAGCTGAGTTGATTCGGTGTAGAGCTCATAGCGGTCAGGCCCACGTAGTAGGGTTGTCACTCGGTGCCCAGGTACTCGTTCAGCTTCTGAGCGGCAACTCCCGACTTGTAGACCATGCTGTCGTTAGCAGTGCACTCCTTCGTCCAGTTCCGGGCATGAGTCTGGCTCCGCCCCTGGTAAGACTATTTGACCCTATGAAGAACTTTCATTTCATGATTCGGGCAAACATGAAAGCCACGCATGTCCCCACCAAGTATTTCCAACAGTTTCGAGAGGATACCAGGACGCAAACACCCTCTTCGTTGAGGCATATACTAGACGCCAATGCTAGCTTTCGGTTACCTGAGACTCTGACTGGTGTCACCTCGCCAGTCTTAGTCGTGGTTGGAGAGAAAGAATACAAGGTAATGAAAGAGTCTGCTGCCGATCTGGTAAGAGTCATTCCGAACGCTCGGGGTTACCTGGCACAGAAGCTGCCCCACATGTGGAACTTGGAAAGACCGGAACTCTACACAGAAATGGTCAGAGCCTGGATTTGTGAACAACCTCTGCCTAATGGCCTGGTACCTCTGTAAGAGTCTCCGGGATATTTGCCCCGTTGCCGGGATGGAGTATCACAAGAACATGCTCTCCGCTGGGCGGGTGTATTCCAGCGATGCTTCTACCTCTCACGCTCGCGTTTGGCCCGCACTATCAACACCGGCACCCTGGCTTTGTGCAGCACCTTGTCGCTGACGCTTCCCAGCAAGATACCGGCTATAGGCCCGTGTCCCCTGGACCCCATCACAACAAGATCGAACTTGCCCTTGTCCGCAACGTCACAGATGATCGACGCAGGTATGCCACGCTCTAGACGCACCGCGACCTCTTTCCCTGTCCACGAGAGCTTGCACCTTGTGTCTTCAAGGACCCCCCACGCTGCCCGCTCCATTTCTTCGGACAGGGCCGCAGGTAATGCAGGCGGGTGACCCGCAGCCCGGGCGATGGCTCCGGCATCGATCACGCTGAGGACAGTTATCTCCGCATCCTCGATCATCCTGGCCAGGAAGCCTGCGTAGTCCGCCGCGTTGTAGGCATATTTCGACCCATCTGTAGCGACTAGTATCTTAAACATTGCATCCTCCTGCTTCCCGGCATTCAGCCTGGCATGCCCGCTTCGTGGGGTTCAGGACAGCGAAACAACAAGATTCAAGGGCCGGAAACGCGGCCCTTGAATCTTGTTGTTTCGCTGTCCTGCATCTGACGGAACGAACTAAGAACCAACCGTCTACATCGCCTGTTTCATCACGCCAGCACGTCTGAAGACCAGCACCGAGCCGGTGATGAGGGACAGGATAGCGGTGACAGCACCCAGGATGATGTTGTTCCACATCAGCCCGGCATTGCCCGTAAACCCGTAGACCCACGGCGAGGCGACGAACCAGAGGCCGATCACTGTCACAACGTAACACAGCCACCCGTACAGCGTCATACTCTCTCACCTCCTTCCGCTAAGGCTCAGACGGCACCGTCCAAAACATAAACCGACCCATCGGGTCGGTTTAATTCACTCTGTCGCAAGCCCGGCGTCACCTCCGAGCCTCCTGCCTCTATTAGGGCATATCGTCCTATATCTTCCATATATATGATACTTCACGCGGTGGTTAAATACAAGCGTACCGGCGTTCGTGTTTATTATCTAAGATTACGATAGTAGTTGTCAATACAGCCAGAACATCGACAACATGCTTTGTCTGCTCCGGATGCCACGGCAGTCTCCGGTCTGGCCAGTCACCCCAGGAGCACCCCCCTCAGGAGGCCGATCACTATGATAAGCCCCCGCGCTCTGTTACGATGTAAGGGGTAACGTAGCTGCCCGTCCAGCCTTGTGCCTCGCAGGTGTATGGCACCAGAGATTCGGCAATGAGACATGTCTCCGTCTCTGCTCGATTTGGACAAGCAAATGTGTGATTCAAATCTCCTTACCCATACTATGAAGGTCTACCTGGACAACTCTATCATCGGCTGGCTGGTAGACATCGCAAGGTGCAGTGAGCCTGGTGATCGCATGCGACGTATTCCTGACAACCGACTATGCTTCGATATGGACCCACCGCCGCGCCTTAAAGCGCGTCTATGGCATTAACGCCGGGAGGCCGGCAGAGGTTTATGAGGAGCTTGCGCTCCCTCGGCATGTACGCAAAATAGAGAAGCGTCAGATAATACACGTGGACATGGATGCTTTCTTTTCTGGCCGGCCAGGAGGCTGCACGGTAGTGCCCCCTGGCCAGGAAGAGGGCTTCCTGGCACCGCTGCCGGTCGATAGGCTTTGGGGCGTAGGAGCGAGAACAAAAGCCCGGCTTGAGAGCATGGGTGTACGCACAATTGGGGAGCTGGCCCGTGCCCTTCCGGAGCGATTAGTCCTTGAGTTCGGCCAGCGCGGGCTTACCGTGTACCGATGCAGCCGTGGGATAGACGAAACCCTTGTAACGCCCAGGCGCCCCCTTAAGTCGGTAAGCTGGGAGCATACCTTTGAACGGGAGCTGGATGATCCCCGGGTAGTGGAAGATTCTCTTGGGTCGCTAGCGGAGTCCCTGGCCTTGAGGCTCCATCAGCTTGGCATGAAGGGAAGGACAGTAACCGTCAAACTGCGTTACTCAGACTGCAGCACTTTCACTTGCAGCCGAAGCCGTGCATTGGACCTGGAGACCTAGGAGAGATCTACCAGGCAGCTCTGGACTTGCTGAGGGGGCACTGGCGACCGCCCAGGAAGTTACGTTTAGTCGGCATCAAGGTGAGCAATCTAAGAACCGAAAGGAATCGAGCCTGACAGCCAACCTGAAACCTCGCGAGCCAGCAGGTTTTGTAACATGGAGCCCGGCATAGTAATCTGCTTTTAACAATACCCGGCGTACCCTTTATTCAAGGGGGATAAACTGTCCGGGGCAACGAGGATAACGATGAGGTTATTCGCTAGGAGGCGGAGATGGAGATGGAGATCGGCAGAGTAACCCACTACTACAGTCACCTGAATGTCGCCGCGGTAGAACTAAGCGACACAATCTCAGTAGGGGACAAAGTCCATTTCTGCGGACATACCACAGACTTCGTTGAAACTATCGAATCTATGGAGGTAGAGCATAAGCACGTGCAGAAGGCAGGGCCAGGTGACGATGTTGCCATCCAGGTGCTGCAACACGTTCGCGAGCACGATAAGCTCTTCAAAGAGATATAGCTAGGCTGCTACAGCGTTAGTCCCGGAAGGTAGAGATTTCGAGGTACGCGGATAACAATCGCCCCGAGTAACCAACTTCCATCCGGACTGGAAGCCCTTGACTGTCCTTGGAACCGGCCTTCACTGCTCAGGCACTAACTCTTCGTTGACTCCTGAGACCATGAACACCCCGACTCCTTGTCAGCCAAAGACCTGACCGGCGCCTCGTTACCCGGGGCGACTTCTAGGAGGCTGGACACCAACCTCTCTTATCTCAAACTTATGATAGCACCTGCGGCGCCCGTTTGTCAAATTTTTCACAAAGCATTCCTCACTGTCGTGACGAAACTCAATGGAGAGTGGTACTATTTATTGTGAAAGCAGCCACAAGAGTATCAAATATCCGGTCAACCCCTTGCGGCTTTGAATCGGACTAAGGCGAAGTAGTCTACCTGCCTGGGCATCTCGCCGCCGAGCGTCAGAAGTTCTCACCGAATATACTGTGCGAAGGGTACCGTGCGTAGTAGAATTCGTCAACGAATTGACGTTACTTCCCAGGCCTATAGCTAACCCGGTTTGGAAATGAGGACGCCACAGCGCATCTGGGTCGGGAGGCTGGAGACCCCAGCCCTTTCTGAGCAGCCCATCGAGATAGTTGAGCGGAAGGGAACAGGGCATCCTGACACCATCTGCGATGGGGTCATGGAAGAGGTCTCTCTATCCCTCTCACGAGAATACCTCTATGCATTTGGCTTTATCCCACACTACAACGTTGACAAGGGCCTTCTGATAGCCGGCGCCGCGGAACATAGGCTGGGTGGTGGCCGGGTCCTCAAGCCCATGCGGTTTGTCTTTGGTGACCGTGCCACCTTCGAGGTGGACGGCAAGCGCCTGCCGGTTGAAGAGATAGTTGTCGACGCGGCAAGGCGCTGGCTATCCAGCAATCTCCCTCGCATCGATCTTGATCGGCATCTGGTGTACCAGGTCGAGCTTCGCGAGGGCGCTCCAGAGCTGGCCGGCATCTTCCGGGAAACCCGTGGCCTTATGAAGGCCAACGATACGTCGGCTGCCGTTGGCTATGCGCCCCTGACTGAGACCGAGCGGCTTGTGCTCGAGTCTGAACGTTTCCTGAACTCGACGCCCTTCAAGGGGACGTTTCCTGAGACTGGGGAGGACGTCAAAGTAATGGGATTCCGGGTCGAGAAGTCTCTTGACCTGATAGTCGCGATGCCCCTACTCGACCGCTATGTTACGGGGGAAGAATTCTACTTCCGTCGTAAAGAGGAGATCATCCACGCACTACAAGCCCACATCGAACCCTTGCTACACGGCATAGTGGAGGTCCATATCTCCCTCAATACCCTGGACTTGCCCGGCAGGGGCGTCGAAAGCATGTACTTGAGCGTGGTGGGTACTTCGGCGGAAAATGGCGACTCTGGGGAGGTGGGCCGGGGCAATCGCGTCAATGGCGTCATCTCTTTGAACCGGCCGGTGTCAGCAGAGGCGGCTTCAGGCAAGAACCCTGTCAGCCATCCCGGCAAGATATACAATGTGCTGAGTCACAAGCTTGCGGAACGTATCCACAAAGAGGTGCCTGGGATCCGGGAGGTATACGTCTGGCTTTGCAGCCAGATAGGGTTACCAATCGATCAGCCGCGCATTGCAGCAGCCCAGCTAGTGTTGGACCCAGATATGCGCCTCAATGGGATCAGCTCAGAGGTCGAGGTAATTATCCAGGACGAGCTGTCTACAATCGAGAAGCTGGTGCAAGACCTGGTAGCAGGGAGATATCGACTCTACTAATCCTTGCCGATGCTCTGCGAGGTCTCCCACGCACCTCGCATGTTCAGGTCGGCCTTGCAATGGAGGCAGCGTCCCTGCTCTATCCCCACGATCTCAGTGTGATATCGCACCCGCCGGATGGCCAGGCTCCCACATGTCGGACAATGGGTGTTCACCCTTGTTGTCTGAGGAACGTTGCCTATGTAGACGAAGTGAAGCCCCACCTTCTTGCCGATGTCGTAGGCTCTCTCTAGGGTGGAAATTGGGGTGGAAGGGATATGGCGCAGCATGTAGTCGGGAAAGAAGCGCGTTACGTGCCAGGGCGTCGAGGCCCCCAGGGTCTCTAAGACCCAGCGGGCGATGCCTTCAAGCTGCTCGTCATCGTCGTTCATGGTCGGGATAATATTCGTAACTACTTCCACATGCATATTCCATTTGAACTTGGCCCGCTCGGCCGACTTCAAGACGCCTTTGACTGATGGCACTTTGGCCAGCTCTCGGTAGAAGGTGTCATTGAAGCCCTTGACGTCCACCCGGAAGGCGTCCAGGTACGGCCCGATCATGTCCAGCGCTTCTTCCGTTATGTAGCCGTTGGTGACATAGATGGTGTATAGCCCCTTCTCCTTGGCAATCCTGGCCCCGTCGAAAGTGAACTCGAACCAGATGGTTGGCTCGTTATAGGTCCAGGCGATGCCCTCGCACTGAGTCTGGATAGCACGGCGCACGCTCTCCTCGGGTGAAATCTCCTGGATTCCGACCTCTTGCGCCGAGCGGGCGGCGGCGATCTCCCAGTTTTGGCAATGGCGGCAGTGGAAATTGCATCCCCAGGTGCCCAGTGAGTAGACAAAGCTACCGGGATAGAAGTGGAAAAGGGGCTTCTTCTCGATAGGGTCGACCTCGGCGGCCGTCACTTGCTGGTAGTTTATGGTGTACATCTTGCCGTCGATGTTTTGCCTGCCTCTGCAGACCCCATAGCCTCCGGGCTGAATCCGGCAGCGCCACTGGCACACGTGGCACCGCACCGTTCCATTTGGTAGCTTCTCATAAAGCAGTGCTTCGCGCATGGTTAGCTCCTCGTGAAGGCGGGGCATCACTCATGGATTCCTTCTATCAAGGACTGCTGAGCCTCGTTTGCCACATGGGCTAGTAATAGCTTAGTAGAGGCCCCTTAACATCGGAATAACGTGCTCTAAAGCGGTCTTACAGAACTGTAAGGACAACTTCTCAGAGATTCACCGTTAGGTCAAAGTGGTAAAATAGAGATGGAGAGGGCTTTCGAGTAACTTTCATAGCACGCAAGGCTCTAAGACCGGCCACGGGATCTGCCCCTGATGCCGAGCTTGAGAGCCGGCTCGGCGCCAACGAACGCCAGGGAGGTGTTGTGATGGATACCAAAGAAGCTTACTATCGTGCCCTTTTCCAGGCCGTCACCGCCATTAACTCGACCGTCGATACGCATGAGTTACTGACAGCCATTGCAGCAAGTGCGGCTCAGGCGCTAGGAGCGAAAGGCTGCTCGCTCATGTTGCTCAGCCCTGACCGCCGGGAGCTATACCATACGGCAGCCCATGGCCTGAGTGACTGGTACGTTCGCAAGGGTCCTCTCAGCGTAGACCTTAGCATGGTTGATGCTCTGATGGGCCGGCCCGTGACGGTGTGGGATGCCGGAACAGACCCCCGGGTCCAGTATCGGGAGCAGGCAGTACGAGAGGGCATCACGTCAATTCTTTCAGTGCCGCTCTTCCTGCGGGGAGAGGTTATTGGTGTCGTGCGCGTCTACTCCTTAGAACCCAGGGAATTCAGCTCAGAGGATATCGAGTTCGTTGAGGCCATCGCCAACCTTGGGGCTATTGCTATGGAGAATGCTCAGCGTTACCAAGAAGTAAAGGGGAAATACGCCGAGGCCCGTCAGGATCTCCTCGATCTCTATGCCAGGTGGCACGAGGAACGTTCGCCTGAGGTACTTGTCGGTGGGGAGGTGGGATGAGAGGATTGAATAGCTGGTTGAGCTCATAGCCACCGAACTCTCACTGCCCGCTGCAACGCTATGAGTACATGGGGGCCTCTACACTTCCTCGGCTAGCCGGGGAAGTGTAGAGGCCGGATTCCTTGATAGGGGGTTGCCTGAGTTAACTGATCTCCCTACCCAGCTCTTCTACGCTGCGGGGGTTCTTGACTGCCTCGGTCGATAACTTGGTCAGCATCACGTACCGTTGCCATGGCATTCTCCTGAGTGCTACTTGTGGGACGGACAAGAAATCCGGCTCACCTTAGTGGCCGGGCCCAGTTGCGGCAACGCCGGCAAGGACCTCGCTGGCCAGTTTCTCCATTTGGCGGGCTTGGACTGCCAGATCGTCGATCGAGACGATTCCCACGAGTTGGTGACTACGATTGAGGACCGGCAGTCTGCGTACTCTTTTCAACTCCATGAGCCTGGCGGCTTCCTGGAGACCTTGATCCTCATAGGCGCAAGTGACCTCGTGCGTCATAATGTCTCGGACCTTCGTCGAGTTCGGGTCACGCCCTTCGGCGATGGCTCGCACGGTGATGTCCCGATCAGTGAGGATTCCGAGGATCCGGTCACCGTCGCATATGGGCATCGCTCCAACGTTGCGGAGCTTCATCTTTTCGGCCGCTTCTCTCAGCGCACAGTCCGGGTGGCAATGCTCGATCTCTTTGGTCATTATGTCCTTGAGTTGCATGATGCTTCTCCTTCTACTTTTCAGCTTTCCATAGTCGCTCTAACTCCGTTTCTGTAGCTTCGCGAACCTCTCCAAACTAATTAGCCATGAAGGCGCATGGTCGGGAGGCTGGTATCCGTCATCCTTACGATATCCACTTGGGGGTTGCCCTTTTTCGATATACTCTTTCATCCCCCGTAGCCGCTCCTCCATCTCACTCTCGGTGTTGGTACCGAACAGCATAGCCATTGAGTAGGCAATCTGCCATTCCGGCCGCGCATAAAACACGGCCACATCAACGTGGGTGCTGCCATCAGCGTTCGGCTGGAAGTAGACGCTGCCTGCCTGCTCCATCGGGGATCCAGGCTCACTACCCCAGCCTATCAACTGGTTCGGGTCGAACTCGGTGACCAACGCGTCCCATTCAATCGTCGAGCCCATCGGGCCGGAGGCCTTCCTGTGCGGTCGACCTGTCCCTACTTCTCTCACGTCGAGCACGATAGGCATGAAGCGCGGAAAGTTCCTGTAGCAGGACCACACTTGGAACACCAGATCGATGGGGGCAGTTATATCGATTGAGTTCCGGAAGTAGATCGCGTCGTTGCCAAGGCCACCGCCAAGCCCACTGTTGCCTTCCAATCCTCTGCCGGGTCCTCCCTTTGATCCGTCACTCATAAGGCATGAGTACCGGAAGCCTGTCAGTCGATCCCTTCTCCGGCTGAGAGAAGATTAGGATAATGACCAGACTCCCTCACCTTAATCAACTCCCATCCGGAGAGGTGGATCGTCACTGGCACGAGGCTGCCTGCAGTTTCACCGCAATCTCTCTGAGATAGTTCGGCGCTCTATAACAAGACTAGAACACCGCCCGTGAAATTCGAATGACGTGATCTTGTCTGGTGTTGCAGATCATGGCAAGAATGTTTGTGATTGGGGACCTACCTTGAAGCTTGCGCAGGACACGCAAGCCTGAGCACAGAAAGATCAGGTATAGAGGGCGCGATTCAACGAAGACGGCGAACTGCGAAAGTGTTGGGATTGTCACCTGAAGAGAGATACAGTCCTCTCTGCCGGAGCCGTAAGTGATAGGAATTTGCAAGGGTGCAAGCGGCAGCCGTGGCGGGACTAGGTAAAGCAAATCGCCCTGAACAACCAGTTTTCCTGAGGTTGGCTTCGGGTCCCAAGCCTGGGAAGCCCCGACTCTTCACTTGGCCAATAAATGGCCTTGCCAACCGGAACCCCAATCACTCAGGGCGATCGAGGGGTGCTACTCCCTCTTTCCATACTCATGTTAGCACTACACAGAGAGTTTGTCAATTATTTCACATAATAAACAGAATAGCCCTAAGTGACCTTTCAGATTACCTCACCAGCCCTCGGTGCCCTATGCTTCTTCCGGCTTCCACCGAAAACAATCGGCTTTCACCTACTCAAAGTTCGGTATCCTACGGTCCAACAAGTTTACCCTACTCAACCACTCAGGGCACCTTCTTTATAGCATGCCCAGCAGCCATTTCGCAACTCGGAGCAGTGTCGAAAATCAGCGTCGTAATCCGATAACAGGAGCGCACGGTGTATTGAGAGGGGAGAATTATCGTACAATATTCGTATGTTGCAGCAGCTCCAAGCGTGCTCGTTGGCGCGATATTCTAATTATTCCGACACCCGGCCATTTAGCGGCAGGCTCGGCAGCAGCCGCGGCTTTCGCCAGTGCGGGCACGGCACTCCCGCCTGGGTAAGCACAGGCAAAGAAGAGGGTCGGCGCCTGTGTCTTGAAATCCAATGCGGTAGCGCCGGCGGGAAATTCCAGTTGAGATGAACGAGAGAATGACTGAGCGCGTAGCCGAAACATCATGATGCTGCTCTATTCACTCATGAACAAGCTAACTAGAAGCATACTACGCTCAAAGAGGACAGTTACTTGACGAAACTCACTAGATATGGTAACATGTATTGTGAAAGAAAGAACAGAGGCCAACGTGGTGTCGTAGCGTCGCGCTTGGCAGGGTTTCCTGTCGGGCGCGAGCGGCTGCGCTCGTGGTGGCTGTATTTGATAGTGTAGGCGGGAAGCAATCGGGATATATGCGAGACACGCGTTCGGAGAACGGCTATGCGGTGCGATATTGCGTGTGTCGAAGAGATGTTCCTCGTGAAGGACTACGCCTCGCTAGATGATGCCAAGAAAGCCCGTAACTGTGAAGCGCGCAAGCTAAGGCGAAAGGGCTACATCGTAGAGTGTCGTGAGTGGGACTCCCGCAATATGTCTGGGGACATAGCCTTCACACTGGAAGCTGCTAAGCCTACGGCAGCGAAGTCCCTGGAGGCATCAGCTTTTGCGGCTTATATACATGAGCCTCAGTGACAGTGGTTGGCGCGTGTCTCGATCCGCCCGCGAGCCTGATTTCTCGTTCGACCGGACGCCTTGGCTGGCGAGCGGAAACGCTCGGCGCACGCAAGGTGCCCGAGTTGGAGATAAGAGGTGGTCGAGATGCTAACCGCAACAGTAGTATCTTCTCCGGCGGCTGGGCGAGCAACCAGAGAGACCAACACGCCCAGGAGTCGCAGCCAGCTGGCAGAGCTGGTCCGGAACGCGCTTCGCCGACGGTGCAAAGAGTTTGATTGTTCCACCTGTTGTCTGGAGATGGAGAACAACCTGGCTTGTTTGCACGGCTCAGTTGAGAGCGTCGCCCAGAAACGGGCTATCGACAGGGCGGCCTTGTCAGTGCCTGGCGTATTCGACATCCTCGATGACTTGCGGGTAGCGCCGCTATCCTGCCACAGCGACCGGCGCATAGCTGCTGAAGTCAGGCAAGCCTTGATCAAGGCCGGGCTTTCGTCCCCGTTCCTCGATGTGAAGGTAGCAGACGGGGTCGTACATCTATCGGGGACGGTTGACTCCATGGAAGCCCGCAAGCTAGTTGAAGACGCCGCCTGGTCTGTCCCGGCGGCAGAGTACGTCTTGAACGATACGACCGCTATGGTAACAGTACCATGCCCGAAGCAGCCCGGGCAAGAAGAGAAGCTCCGGCGGGACGTCCAACTCGCCCTGGAACGCTCCCTGGGTATCGAGGCCAAGAACGTGAGGGCCGGTATAAAGGGTGAGGTAGTCTATCTTCGCGGCCATGTCGCAACCGAGCGCGAGAAGTTCTTCACCGAATACACTGTCCGATGGATACCATGCATAGTAAACGTCGTGAACGAACTGACCGTTACTTCGCCAGAAGGATAACGTGGCTGGTTCTAAGCAGCGCGACGGCGCTGGCCGCTCTCATCGTCCTTTTCGCCGGGCTCTATATCTAATGCTAATCCCATTCTTCTGTTATGAGAGTCGCGGAGCGCCCACCTGTAGCCATGCTCAACAGCAAGGCGTTCTTTGGGAATAACACCCAGTTCTAGAGTCCGCTTGAAATACTGCTCGGCCAGCTCGCTTGCCCGCAAGGGAGTTAGCCCAAGGCTGTCACACGCTGCCACGATCGCCTCAGAGGCGATAATCGACTGCAGCATCTCGTCCATCTCTTTGCACGAAAACCGCCGCTGCACCAAAGCTAGTTTCCGGGCGGAGAGCTCTTCCTTTCTCCAGCGAGACAGTCTATAGTAGATCGAAGCCAGCGCATGGGACGCCCGGGGGTCATAGGGGAACTCAAGCACCAGTTGTCGCGCTACCCCGAGCGCGTCAGCGAAGCGGTTGAGGTCTACGTAGAGATCACAAAGCCTGCAACGGAGGAAGCAACACTCAGGATGCTTTCCGCACGCAGCTTCAAGCATCACTATAGCCTCGGGTGCAACTGCTACGGGTTTCCCTTCAGGGCGTCCCAACCCAACCGCGACCGTCGCCTGGATAGTCTCCGTTGCGTGTGGAAAACGGAGCAAAAGCTCTTCCGAGATCCTGCGGATTTCTTGCAGTTCCCCGTCACTTGGATAAAGCAAGCTTGGCGGTCTTGGGAAACGGCTATTCACTCCTGGCTGGAAGTGCTCAATCTCGGCCCAGGTACGGCTACTCCAACGCCAAACCAGGCAGAATATCGGCCCCGCCGCCAGCGGTGTTTGGACGCCCGAAGGTCCCAATAATATTAGAAGCGCTGTGGCTGAACACCAGACGGCGAAGGTCACTGCCAGCCTGCCTGGCCAGGGGGTTCGGGAAGTTAGGCCGTATGCCGCTGCTACCGCAATGCCCCAGAGGACTGCTGCTTCGGCAGTGAGATTTGGAGACGAACTGCGTAACGGCACATACAGTATGCTGATAAACACGGAAATCCCAAGCGCAACTCCCACCGGCTGCACCCAGGTATAGACGAGCTTGCTCAGTCTCACCGGTGTCTCCCGACCTACTGCCCCGGTTCCGTGTCAGATCAGTTGCTTCTTGCTGAATTCGTACTTTGGACCTATCGGGTACCAGGGGATCAGCCTAAGCGGCAGGAAGACTGCTAGCCTTGTGCCAGTCTAACCATCGGTTCAAAATATCCGCAAGCATCGCCTCCGCTCTGCGAGCCTGCCTCAGATCTCTTGCCCGAGCGGTGTCTCGCAGTTCTTCGGCGCTCAGCTCCAACACGCGGCGTCGCTCCTCGTCCATCCGTTGGTAAAACGCCTTCGTTAGAGGCTTCTTCTGGCAATCTCCTACCAACTCCATGATCAGGGCTCTCTCTTCCTCGAAGACCTCCATCAGGTCGGTTTCCCCAGGAGGAAGTCTACCGCCGGGGTAGGCCTCCGCCACGTAAACGGTCTGTTCTCTGATCTTGTTTTCAAGGGAAGCCAGCTCAGTGTGTAAAAAGCGTAGCGCGTCGCGTCCAGCCATCGCTTCAAACGGCTCCTTCTTTTCAGGGTTCAAGTTCTTCATCTCAGCACCTTCCTTGCCGCTCCAGTTTCCCCTTTTGATCAGATCTCCCACGGCGAAGGGTTGCATCACAGGTTCATCTTTCTTCAGCGCCACCGGCGGGTCCCGAGTTCCCATGACGCTGGCTTGTCTGTTCTGCCTTCGCCCAAGGAAGCAGAAAAAGCCAAAGGCGAACAACTCCGTCCTAGCAGAGATGCCCGCCTTCTGTATTTCCTTCTGCAGCCTCTTGGGTTTGCCGGACTGCTTTTCAATTTGTATGCCAGTTGCCTCGCGAGGTATTCGCTGCGAGTCAATTATATTCTACGCCAGAACATGCCTCTTGTCAAAGGGAATAAGGCAATATGGCAACTAAACATGTAAGATTACTGAGTAAAAAGGCCTCATAACGGTGTTAGAAGAGCGATACGGCTGGATTTCGGCTACGGCGTAACCAGGTTGTCGATATCCAATTATTGCTCAGCCATGTTGCCATAGGGTACCAGTGGGCAAGCCCCGGTGGGATCGCCATGGGTTAGCTACCTGCAATGTGGAAATGCTTCAGAGTTGGAGTTGGGGCCGAACCAGCCGCTGGTTATTAACCGTGTTAATCTCAGTACCTCTGCTACTTCTGGCTCTCGTTCGGTGGTGGTCAGGACGATAACGCGGTCGTCGGGTTGCAGGGCCAGATCAGTTCTGGGGAACAAGACCCTCCCAACCCTTAATACGGCTACGCATACTGAATTCTCGGGGAGGTACGAGTCCTTGATTAGGCGCCCTATGCATCGCGACCCTGCGGAGATTGGCTTCTCCACGAGGGCAATCCCTCCCTCATGCAATCTGAGGAGCGTGACCAGATCGCCCAGGGTCATCTCCTCCACCAGGAGATCGGCCATCAGCCCGGCCTGGCTGACGGCAATATCCACCCCCATGTCCTTGCCAAACATCCATTCGTGATTGGGATCGTTGACCTGGGCCAAAACCCGCCCAACAAGGAACTCGAACTTCGCCAGGGTGCAGGCGGCCAGGTTGTCCTCGTCTTCGCCGGTTACGGCGACCACAACATCGGCTCCTCTCGCCCCGGCCTCTTCCAACACCATGGGGTCATTGCCATCCCCATCTATCACCCTCACTCCCAGCTCTTTGGCAACCTGGGCAGCACTTACCGGGTTCTTCTCTATAAGAGTCACGTCCTGGTTATCCCGGATTAGAACCTCTGCCAGGTGTCTACCTACGACTCCAGCACCGATTATTACTACGAACATTGCCCCACCTCTTTGGCCGAGACGACAGCACACTCTCGATCCCGGGCATTGCCTAAGCCAGAACGGCGACCAATAAGTGGATTTCGGGATTATTCCATTGCGCGAGGCAAGGTGAAATGGAATGTGGTGCGCTTGTCGGCCTCTGATTCAGCCCAAATGTGTCCGCCGTGAGCTTCCACGAGTCCTTTGGCGATGTAGGGCCCCAGTCCAAGACCCGGTATCCCCGATCCTTCTGCCTCCCTGGTTCGATAGAACCGTGTGAACAGGCGCGGAATTTCGTCGGGCGTCATTCCAGGGCCGTAGTTGGTCACTGAAATCACCACTTCGGTCGGGGTGACTTGCGTCTCCACCAGGACTTCCGCATCGGCGAACGAATACTTGGCAGCGTTGCGGAGAAGGTTGACCAGTATCTGCTCGAAGCGTCCCCGGTCGGCCTCAACCGGCGGCACTGTTTCGGGCACGACCACCCTTGCCTTGTGGCCTTGCATCAGTCCTGCGGCCCGGCGAACCACGTCGTGGATCTACTGGCGCAAGTCCACAGTCTCCTTTGCCAGCGTCAGACGCTTAGCTTCGATGCGTGAGGCGTCGAGGAGGTCCTCGACCATCCGGTTGAGGCTCCTCGCGCTGGCACGGATGCTGACGAGCACTGCGCGTTCGGATTCGGTGACGTGATCTGCTGGCATTAACCTTTCAAGGGAATCTGCACTCAAGTTGATAGTGGTGATTGGGGACCGTAGGTCATGGGCGACAACCGCAATGAATTCCTCCCTCAGTCGCTCCAATTCCAGGCGCGTTCGCCATGTCTCGACGACGAATGCCTCGGCGAGAAAGCCTCCGATCACGGCCGCTCAGATGGCCCTCAAGGCCTCGACAGGAACGCGAGTGAGAGTCACGAAGGTTTCTGTGTTGACCAGATACGCTGGAAAGAAAGGCGCTGGAGGCACAATCAACCCCGAAAACAACGAATAGGCGGCAAAGGCCACAGCACTGCCCATCAGATAAGTTCCAAGGTGGCCTGCGGCTGCCTTGCGAGCCTCTCTGCTTACCATAATTAGTGAATAAGCCGCTATTACAGACCCGGGAAAACCGAGAGTATAGCGAAAGAGTGAGTCAGTGGAAGCTACCCAGCCTGGTGTGCCCAGTACCCCCAATGGCAGGGCGACGGCGATTGCGATGATGACCAGGCCCAGGCTGGCCGGAATCCATCGAGGCCATGCCGGCCACTGCTTCAGTTGGACCGCCAGTTCGATGCCAAACTGCATCAGAAAGGCAAAGGAGATCGCGTTAAGAACGAGGTTGCCTGATTGGACTAAAGCGAGTGCCACGTTCCCCATGGTATTCCCCTGGAGCATCACAGCCATGGCCACCCATTCGTGCGCACCGTGCAGGAAACCGAAGACGGCAAGAATCCACAAGGAATCTATCAGCAGCACTTGCACGTGTGATCTCGCCTGTAGTGCCATGACGAGACTCAGGGCGATAAACGCCAGACCATAAAAGAGGTAAACGTAGATCATGCAGTCCTACCGTCTCCTGAAGGGCCGCTGAACGTCGCTCATGCTGCTGCCCCGCAGCAGCATCTTCCATATGTCGGGCTCTCCTACGCCCATCTGCGACGCCAGAGCAAGCTGTTCCAGCTCAAAGGGATCGAAGCCCATCACTGAAGCCCCCACGGCATCCACACTCACCGAGTTGCGCCCGGCAATCACAAGGCCCATGGGCACGGGTGTGCCGTGCATGGGGCTATCACCTTCTAGCCAGACTGTGCCGTCAATAATCGCAAAATCCGGGGTACGCAGCCGGACGAGAGGCGATTACCCGCTGGATCCCGGTTTCGTGCAGCCTTTGGCGTGGCGTGCCGTAGACCTTTCGCGCTGTAATACCTACGAGGTTCTTGCAGGCGAGGCTGACGTTGGCTTCGTCATGTACCTTCAGCACAGCCAGGGAGACAAGGACGGACGCCTCGGAGGCAGTTTTGGCGATCCAGTACTCAGGCAGGCCCGGAGGTTTATCCAGATGCAGGGTTACGAGGTCGTCCCGGTTGAAGTCTGCAAAAGTCGCCCCGGTGGCCTCCAGTACGGGTACGTAGCTGGCCTGGCGCATAACATCCTCGGTGTCGTCGCCCCCGGAGCCGTCACCGACCAGCACATGGGATGCCCCGGCTTCGTGGCAGAGCTTGATGGTCACCTGAACAACCCGGCTATCGGTGACGTTTGCCGAGGCCGCTAGTTGAGGGGATTGTCAGGTTCGGCTTGACCAGCACGGCGTCCCCGCGGTGCACCACCTGGCCCAATCCCCCGGCCATTGAAACGGCTTGGCGCACCATTGCGGCTGGGTCGTCGCCGCGAACCATCGCGACAACTGCTTGCCTGTCAGGTACCAGCTCCGACGGTTGTGTTCCCTCGCAGCCGGTGCCCTCGCCGCGCGTTTCTGGGACATTGGGGGGCGATGGGCCGGCCTGGCGGCACGATGCCTGCCCGCTCAGCAATAGCCCGGCGCTGCCCAGCGTTAGCTTCAGAAAGGCCCGCCGTCCGTAATGCCGCCACACGTGCGCCATGCCGAAGCCTCCTCCAACACCAGGGGTTTCCTGGTTTCATGGTACGACACTGCCGATCCTAAAGGAAGTAGCCCGTTTCGGACGACACACAGGCGATCTGCAGTCAAATTGCAGCGGTTCTCTCAGCTTTTGGATTGCGTCTCTGTACTTTAGAACTAGACAAACGCCAAACCATTCTACTCCCAGGAGGCACTAATGCCTTTGCCTGGGCAACCAAGAGAGGGTCGTTAAGATAAGTGTTCGTCATCCAGTCGGTTGTTCACTCTTTAGAGCCGTCGCTGAGAGTATAATTAAGGAGAGAGATGTGAGATAGCATTCACAAAGGCTACTGATGATCCTATGTGTGCACGGCGAGGGACGGCTGGCGCGGCAACCTGCTGGCACGCGGAGAGGATGCTGGCAGCAGAGCAGCTCGCCGCCCGCCTACCACGTAAGCCGTGTGCAGGAAGGAGCGACCAGATGGACGTCTTCACGGAGAATGACTTAAGGACGCTGGCAGAGAAGCACGGCGACCTGTGCATATCCATCTTCATGCCGACGCATCGAGGAGGACTGGAAACGGAGCAAGACCGGAGTCGGCTGAAGAGCTTGCTGAAAAAGGCCGAAGAAGGCTTGGTGGCCAAGGGGATCCGGACCACCCAGGCGGAGAAGCTCCTGGACCCAGCCTATCAACTCCTGCCTGACGGCCCCTTCTGGGCCTCTAAGAGCGAAGGGCTGGCCCTGTTTCTGTCGCCGGCGCTCTTCCGCTACTATCGCCTTCCGTTGAGCTTCGAAGAGTCGATGCTGATTACCACGCGTTTCCGCATCAAGCCTCTTCTTCCCCTGTTCAGCGGTGAGGGGCACTTCTATCTTCTGGCTCTAGGTCAGAACCATGTGAGGTTCTTTGAGGGTACACATTACACTATCACTGAGTTGGATGTGAAAGCTATCCCAAAGAGCCGCGCCGACGCCATGAGGTATGATGATATCGAGAAACAGCTCCAGTACCACACGGGTACATCAGCAACAAGAGCCGGCAAACGCTCACCCATGTTTCACGGGCAAGGAGTGGGTGCAGAGATTGAGAAGGAGTATCTGCGAGAGTACTTTGACCAGCTCGATTCCGGCTTGCAGGAGGTGCTTCGGGATAAACGTGATCCTCTGGTGTTAGCGGGCGTCGAGTACCTGTTTCCTATTTACAGAGAAGCGAATAGCTACCGCTATCTATTGGACGAAGGAGTCCAAGGAAATCCCGAGGAGCAGACTGCGCAAGAGTTGCACCGACACGCCTGGCCCATCGCTGAGCGCTATTTCCTGAGGGAACGGGAGGATCGCCTGGAGCAGTATGAAGAGCTAGTCGGGGCGGCCCGGACTTCTAACGACCTGCGGGAGATCATCCCGGCCGCCTATGCCGGGCGAGTCGAATGTCTCTTTGTCGCTGTCAACGTGAACATCTGCGGCAGCTTTGACCCCGTCAGCGGGCAGGTTGACCTCGAGCCGGCTTCAGAAACCGGCCCCTTCAACGAAGACCTGGTGGACTTTGCTGCCGTCCAGACTATGATGCATGGAGGGACAGTCTATCCGTTGGAGCCCATGCGCATCCCCGGCGGGGCACCGGCGGCGGCAACCTTCCGCTACTAATTGGAGAGTAAACGCAGGTACTGGGAGAAGCTGGCGCTTAGAGCCAGCTTCTCCCAGTACCTGTATTGTCCATTCCCGAGACCTTGAAGGGCATCTGCTTCGATGAAACTGCGGCACCTGGAATGGGTCGAGGCATTCCAACAACTGAAAGTTGCAATTCAGGTTGTCAGAGTGAGGTAGGATGGCTTTAATGGACACCAAAGTCAGTTAGAATAAACAGACGGGGGTGTCATAAGTGAAAGGGATTCCACAGGGAAGGTACACGAAGGAATTTCGGCAGGAAGCAGAGAAGCTGATTATGGAGGACGGGTTGTCCTGGGGGAAGGCGGCCCGGCGGCTGTCTTTGCCGGCCTCGACATTAGCGAACTGGGTGAAGGCGGCTAAGGCCGGCAAGCTTGGGAACTTCGGCAAGAAGTATCGGCCATTGACCGAGGTTGAGATGGAACTGAGCAGAGTGAAGAAAGAGAACGCCGAACTTAGAATGGAGCGTGACATCCTAAAAAAGCAGCCGCGTACTTTGCCAGGGAGTCGTTGCCCGGTACGCGATGATGGGACGGATGATGAATGTGTCAACCAGTGGCTACTACGCCTGGGTGGACCGGCCACTGTCGCTGCGGGCGCGGGAAGACTGCGTTTGGAGCTTGAGATCAGAGCGACGGACCAACGCACCCGGCAAACCTATGGTCCAGCCCGGCTGCAACATGATCTGGCCGAGCATGATGTCCGGGTCGGCATTTGCCGGATCAGGCGCATCAGGAAGAAGCTCGGCATCCGCTGCAAGCAGAAGCGGAAATTGGGGGCCACGACCCATTCCAAGCATAAACTACTGGTGGCGGAGAATCTGCTGAAGCAGCAATTGGGGGTCAGTCAGCCGAACCGCGTGTGGGTCAGCGATATAAGCTATGTGCCGACAGACGAGGGGTGGCTCTATGTGGCCGGGCACAATGACCTGTTTACCGGAGAAGTCGTGGGCTATGCGATGGGAGAGCGCTTGACCAGGAACCTGGTCAGCCAGTCATTGTATCAGGCCTTAGCTGCCAAACGTCCCGCCGGCAGGCTGATCCACCATTCTGACCGCGGCACTCAGTACTGGCCCATGAGTAACGGCAGATCCTGAGCCGGTTTGACCTCCAGGCGTCCATGAGCGGACGAGGCAACTGCTTCGATAATGCCCCATGGAAAGCTTCTGGGGGACGCTGAAACAGGAGTTGGTCCATCACCGTCACTACGGGAGCAGATGGGAAGCCATCAGAGACATACGGTAGTACATCGAGATCTTCTACAACCGGCGACGGTGTCAGGCCAGACTGGGATTTCTGTCGCCAGCAGCTTACGCTCAAAGATACTATGCCGGACAGTTAGCAGCATAAACGGTTTGGTGTCCATACTTGACATCACACCTCACACATCCCTCCATCCCAGCGCGACCAACCGGGTTCCACTTCATCAATCAGATGGTCCATAGCTGGATCAACGTCGAATTCACCGGAGCTACCACACCCAAGCGCCCTCCTCCGTTCGTAGGTTGATCCTCGGCCGTGGCCGGTTTTCCTGCAATTGGTGTCAGATTCTTACTTCAAATTGATGTCAAACGTGCTGAGAGCCAAGCAGAAAGAGCAAACTCACCACAAAATGTGGCAGGTTTAGCTTTGGAAAACCCTATATATGGTGGGCTCGGCAGGGTTCGAACCTGCGACCAACCGGTTATGAGCCGGCCGCTCTACCGCTGAGCTACGAGCCCGTTGCATCATGATTATATTGCAGCGGGGGCCGCGGTTCAAGTAATCAGGTCGGGTGCAGCCCTACGACTTCTGTGCTTGTCGGGCCGATAGTGGCAGGAAGGCAAGCAAGGCAGCTGCCAGCAAGGCCATGATCGCGCCGAAAGCGAAGGTGGCGCTGGGGGAGATGTAGCTCCAAAGTAGACCGCCGGCGAAGCTGGCCGGGAACGTGAGGATACCGACGATGGTGGCGTAGCTACCGAGGGCTGTACCGCGCAGGTCCGCCGGCACCAGGTCCACGCACAGGGCCTTGCCAACCCCGTCTGTCATGGCGATGTAGAGTCCGTAGACTGCAAATAGCACCCATGTTGCTATCGGGTGGACGTCGATCGCAAACCCGGTATACACCAGGGCAAAGATGACTAGCCCTCCGCCCAGTACCCACCTGCGGTCGATGCGGTCCGACAGTATGCCTGCGGGCGTCGATGCCAACGAGTAGACGACGTTGTAGAAGGCGTAGGCAAGGACCGCCAAGAAGGTCGATTCTCCGAAGAGGTCCCGGGCTCGCAGGATCAGAAAGGCGTCGCTGGAGTTTCCCAGTGAGAATACTCCGATGGCCAGTATGAAGAGCTGGAAGCGCCGGTCGAACATCCCCAGCCGCAGGTTCAAGGCCGGGGCGGCCCCGGAGGGCCTGACCCGGCGCCGCTCGCGAACCAGTAGGAGGAGCAGCAGCCCCATAACAGCGGGGATAAATGCCAGGAAGAACACCAGGCGGAGGTTGTCACCCAGCACGCCCAGAAACACCAGCGCCAGAAGGGGCCCGGCCACGGCTCCAACACTGTCCAGCGCCCGGTGGAAGCCGAAGGCACGGCCCCGGTACTTCTCCTCTGCGGAATCAGCGATCAGGGCATCCCTGGCAGCCGTCCGTATCCCCTTGCCCAGGCGGTCGCCGAAGCGGAGGCCCATCACCATGGGCCATCCGGTCGAGGCCCCGAGCAAGGGCTTTGCGATCGCCGACAGCCCGTACCCCAACGCTACAAGCGGGCGTCTCCTATCGAAGCGGTCCGAGAGCCATCCGGAGACGGCCTTAGTCAGGCTGGCGGTGGCCTCTGCTATGCCCTCGATCAGTCCGACTATGGCGACTGGGGCGCCCAAGACGGCGGTCAGGAAGATCGGGACCAGCGGGTAGAGCATCTCGGAGCTGATGTCGTTAAAAAGGCTGACCAGCCCCAGGACCAGTACGTTCTTCCTGATGCCGGGGAGGATTTCCTTGTCTGCTTGAACGGTGTCGTCTACTTCATGCATGAGGTGTCCATCAGGCACCTAGAAATTGTATCATATTCGGACAGGATGGAGACAGGGGTTAAGAGCGCAGTAAGGTGACTATCCCAGGAGAATCTCTTTGACGGCTTTCAGGTTCATCACGTCTTCTTTATTGTAGTCGAGCAGCCGCCGTAAAGCTACGCGGTCCTGATGTCGATCGAACTTGTTCCAGAGCCTGATGGCCTCGAGCCCATCGACGCCTACTAACCGGCGGGAAACACCCAGCGTTCTCTCGACGGTCTTCAGTCCGCCGTACAGGTTCTTGCGCCAGCAGTCGAACATGAGGTCACGGTGCTGGAACTTGCTTTCCAGGTCCAGTCCGATCTGGCTTCTCAAGAATGGGAGATCGAACCGCCGGCCGTTGTACGTGTAAATAGTGGTAATGCCGGCTTGCTCCAGGACACGCAGCAGACGGTGAGAGGCGATGTTTCCTCCAACCCACTGGAATACGCGGCCACTGTGTCCGAGGTAAACGCCGACAACTGTGACCCTATCGCTGAAGGGCGATAGGCCGGTTGTCTCAATGTCTAGATATGCTTCCACTGACTCGGTGACAGTCTAACACAGGCTAGGGGACTTCGTCACGGGCGTACGTGAGGTCCCTGTGGGAGAGAGGTCTGAATAGGTTGAAACTGACGCTCGGCGTCAGCTTCAACCGAAATAGTTCATAATCCCTCACCCAAAGTCTCGCCGGGCGCCCGGCCTCACCTTGAGATTTCGGGGCTAATCAGCTATAATCCAGATGCAGAGCGGGAGTAACTCAGTGGTAGAGTTCCTGCCTTCCAAGCAGGCTGTCGCGGGTTCGAATCCCGTCTCCCGCTCCAAAAATGGGCCTGGTCCCTAAAACGGAGCGTTTCCTGCCCGAAATCCGCCATATAGTGGGGCGGATTTCTTGTTTTGGGGGCCTCTCTGGCCCCTGGGTGGGGCGATGCGGTAAAGCGCTAAACCCCGAGAGATCTCGCAGTGACAGCCAGCCTCAACTGTTTGTCTTCCCCTTCGGATCTGGCAGCCAGCAACGTCATCAAGAGTTTGGACTGCCAGACAATTTAAGAACCTTTGGAGGCAGAGTATCATGGGGAAGAGGACTGGGAATAGCTGGCAGGAGATGAAGAAGGACCACATTACACTGGACAAGCTAATAGAGCACTTCCGCCTTTTCAACCGCTCCGAGAACAAGTCAGCTCGTACTGTACAATGGTACGACGAAACTCTTAAGCTTTTCCTGCAGTGGCTGAAGAATGGCGGTAGGTCGACCCGCCTGGGCGACATCGGCATCCATTCTATCAGAGAGTTCATTATTGATCAGCAGGATAAGCGGATAAAACATGAGAACCATCCCTTCGCTCCGCCGGAGCCGGGGAAACTGTCCTCGCACACTATCCAGAGCCGCGTCAGGGCACTTCGCTCCTTCTTCCATTGGCTGAACCGGGAGGGCTATACCCGAAACCACGTTCTGGAGGGCCTGAAGGTGCCAAGAGTCCAGAGAAATCTAGTGGAGATACTCACCGAGGAAGAGATCAAGGCTGTTCTGGGTGTCCTGGACCGAGATGTAGCAAGCGGAGCGCGCAACCACGCCATATTGTGGACTCTGCTGGATACCGGTCTTCGGTGCTCGGAACTGACCGGCCTCGGATGCGAGGACACTCACCTGGAAGAAGGCTATCTGCGGGTTCTGGGTAAAGGTAACAAGGAACGAGTGGTACCTTTGGGGGTCAATGGGCAGCGGATACTTCTACGCTATCGTGAACATTTTCGTCCGCAACCTCAAAGCGCCACGATCACCCAGTTCTTCTTGTCACTGGACGGCCGGCCGCTGACGCCAAACTCAGTGCTGCAGATCCTGCACCGTCTGGGAAAGCGTGCCGGGGTTACGAGACTCCACCCGCATCTCCTGCGACACACTTTCGCCACGCGTTTTCTGATCAACGGAGGCGACGTCTTTACGCTACAGCGAATACTGGGACACACCACACTGTCCATGGTGAACCACTACGTACAACTTGCGTCAAGCCACGTGGTAATCCAGCACCGGAGGTACTCCCCGATGGACGCAATGGCCGTGGACCGCCATCGCAGAGTTGCTGTCCGGAAGAACAAGATCCAACCGGCGAAGGTAGCAAGAACTCGGTTGGCGCTGGTGAAGTAAAGTACCAGCGCCTTCCCTATCTGACGAGGGGGGCGTAGCCGGCGGCCATCAGTAGTTCGTCCAGGTCCTCCAAGGCCAGCCGTAGCCCCAGACCAAGCCGGATGACCGCGTCGCGGCTGGGGTGCTTTGATTTTTGATCAGGTGTTATAGGGGGATTCAGAGGATCTGAGTCCTGGTTCAGCAGCCGCGAAACATAGCCTATGTCTAACCACGATAGGTGCGCTAACGCTGTTATCGAGAGCCCCGAGTTGCGGAAGTGGCGGCGCAGAATTCCGCTAAAGGTGCCTAGGGAGCGATGATCTTGCTCCCCGTCCCTGTCATGCGGACTTGGGCTTTTCTTCACTCCAGATTCCTGTGGCCATTTGTTCCCACGCATTGGCTCTCTCGGTTTCAGTGTCTGCTGCCCGAAGGTGGTCCGGCTTTCAACCTTATGCGGCCTACAGGGTCCTGCCCGTTGCTCCGCCCGGCTGTAATGCTTCTCCACCGCACCGCCTCATAACCTCCTCTCGAACCCGCTGAACAGTCCACTTCTCGTTGATAATGCCCTGAAGTATCGTCTCTTCTATAGGGAACGGAATCCCGTCCGTGAGGGGGCGAAGAAGCTTGTGGTGAGAAATCGTTCCCCTGGGAATCTCGTGGTCCTGGATCATCCGCAATGCCCGTTTGTGGTCGTTGACCCAGTCTTTGGACCGGCCAAGGACCCTGGCTAGCACCCGGGAATGGCAGCGATGACCGAGTTTCTTCGTTAGCGCCTTTTCGACGGCCAGAATGCCCAGGGCGACTTCTTCCCACGGCATGTCCCTCTCGGCCATATTATCGAGAAGGTACTCTACGGATGCTCGGTAATCATCCATCTGCTTCACTACCGCTCTTATGGTGGCCCACCCCGCGTACCTGGCGCCTCTAATCCTGGCGTGCCCATCTACTGGTTGATACAGGGTCTTACCGTTCTTGCTCGCCCGAGGCCGTAGCTTTATCGGACGCAACTGCCCGTTCTCGCGCAGGTCCTTTGCCATTTCCCTGGCTAGCCCGTTGCTTATGGACCGGCGTTGCCACGGAGCTGGGTAGGAGATTTGGGATATTTCGATGTCCACCTCTTGTGGCTCCCCGTACCGGTCGGTGGTCATGTCTCCTTCGAGCAGTTCCTCCCGGAGCTTACGGTTGCAGCAGGGGCACTGGTCGACGGATTCACAGGATGAGCAGGCACCGTCGCATGTGTCGGGCACGAGCTCCTGGTATGAACAAGAAATACAATCCTGTCTGCACTTGCGAAAGTCTTTCACGGCTTGCACCTCCACAATTATTTCTGGTTGCTGGCGGTCCCCGACCTCCGGTCCGCCAGCCGGCAAAAACAAAAGCGGCGGTCGCCGTTCCTTCTCTGCGAGAAGAAAGGCGCCGCCGCATGGGTCGCATTCTAGGCGGAACTCTTGCCGGCCCGCTCAGGCGGGCGGGCTATCTACTTTTCAGAGCGCGAGTGGTAGTGGTACACCTCCGACGATTTGACCTTGTTTCCTTCCATGAAGAGGCTGATCTTGCCCTTGCACATAAGGATCAGCTCGGGCGCCATCTCATCCACGGCCTGTAGGATAGCCGCCCGTTTGCCTCTCTTGAATTCCTCCAATGCTTCTGCAGGAAATTCCAAGTGCACCTTCATGGCGTCCCTCACGGAGCAAATACTGGGTCTTGCTTTTTTTGTTGCACTAGAGTATTATATTGCATATTGTGTTATATAACACAACCCTTGGCGTTTGTCAATAAATTGTCATATTATATTGCGGCGACTTCTTCCGGTGAAGGAGGATTATCTTGGCAGACATCAGAACAAAGCTGAAGAAGCTTATCCAGGAAAAGCCCAAGCCCGATGGCCCCGCTTATTCTCTCGACGAGATTGCAGCCTACGCACACGTCTCCTCCTCTACGATCCGTCATCTGCTGAGCTTCGCGCCCAGCAATCCGACCATGGACACCATTGCGGCATTGGCCAGTTTCTTCGGCGTCTCGCCGGGTTATTTTTTCGAGGTGGATGCCGATAATGACAGTGAAGGAGAGCCGGAAGTAACAAAACTCTACTTGCGCGGTGGCCAGGACTTGAGCCCGCGCGACAAGAGGATACTTGAGGAGATTGTCAAACTCGCGGAGCAACTGGCGTCAAAGCAGGGGAAAAGCAGCGACCAGGCCCGCTCTTGACCAGGTGCCGGGCATATGATATACGTTTGCATAGGAACTGATACCAGTGTCCATTGCTTTTGACAGAATAAGCTTACTACTAACTTAACAGAGACATCCTTCCCGATAAAGGCAAACCAGTCGCGAGGTTGGGACGCAAAGCTACGGGACTCAGTGAGTTGGCCGGGCCTCCGAAGGAAGTGGAGTATTGGAGGCTGTACTTGCCGGGCCAGGCGAACGGCCTCTTGTGCTTTGTAGTGACGATTGCTGCCGCCTGGAAGCCAAGCGTGCCGGGGTACGGACGGTAGCATACCGCATGTAGTCATTGTCCTGCCTGCGGGAGTCGCACCTGGGCCGGGGAGGGCGATGGTGCATGAAGGCAGACCAAGAGAAAGCCGGGCAGCCGGCCAAGCGACTACGGGCAACCCGGCGGATAGTGGCGGGCAGCAGTCACGTGGGTCGTCGCGAATGCCGCCGCTGCAGCAGGCGCGTGAGATCATCGCGTCCTTGCGGCTGGAGGGGACTCGGTTCAGTATTGACGGCGAGCTTCTAGAGCGGTTGGAGCGGACCAGGGGCCTGAAGGTCGCTTTAGAGACCCGCAAGCTCTCCGCCGGCCAGGGATTCACCGGCGCGGCGGTACAGATAGGCGAGGCACTCGTGATCGTCTGTCCGGAAGGCGCCGATGCCCTGAAAGACCCTATCATTGCCCATGAGGTTGCCCACGTCGTACGAGGCGACCCGGGCATCGATTTTGAAGCGGTTGCCAAGGCCCTCAACGATTCTCCCGATCTCCCCTTCGTGATATGCGACCCTGAGACAGAACTGCAAGCCGAATGTACCTCCGCGGCCATCGTGGTGCTCGCCCGAAGGCCCGACTCACCATTCCGGCGGGCATTGAGCAGGATAGGGACGATCCTGTTTGGCCGTGTGCCGGGCTCGGCAGAGAAGTGGCGGGACACCGCCGAAACCCACACCCGGTATTTCGACGTGGACCGGTAGCGCATGAGTCCTGAGTTCTACTCCAGCATCTTCATCCTCTTCCTCGGTGTCTATGCTGTAGCCTCTGCCCTATGGAGGCGCAACGAGACGGATTCGCGGGACTCCTACACCTGGGTCTTCCTGGCCTGTCTCTCCATGTCCTTGGCCATGGCGAGCAACATCGCGCTGCAATCGGGAACGGCGGTGCAATGGCTCCAGCCGGTGCTGGACACCACACGCTTCTGGGGTGGGGCAGGCTTCGTATACTTCCTCTATAGCTGGACTCTCACCGTGGACCCATGGCGAAAGACCACCCGAAGACGGGCTACCCTGGCAGCGGCTGTCGCTGCTGTGGCTGTAGCCGTTATCCCCAGCCACGGCAACCAGTCAGTAGCTGTCCCCGCCGACTGGCAACTGGCCAACTGGATCGGGATTGCCCTGTACTATGGCTCTCTCCTGTATATCACCAGCTTCTTCGTGAATATCAGAGCCCAGAAAGCGGTAACGCCGGGCTTGCCGTGGGTGATCCTCTTTCAGAAGGTTTTACTCTGGATCGCCATGTACATGGGGGCAGCCTTCTTTACCGCCAGGATCCTGCTCGCGGTAGCCGGTTATATGGGTTTCCAACCATTGTCTTCACAAACTGTCTCCGTGGTCCAGGAAATCTACAAGAGCGTGATGGGTGTCTTCTTCCTGCTCGGCCTTCTGCCTCCCCGATGGCTCGTCAGGCTTGTTCGCAAGCTCGAGCACGCCGATAACGTTAGCTGGCAGTCCCAGTATGTCGTTCAAGCGACAGCGGACCTGAACGATGGCGGCAATCCCGTATACCGACATGCGCTGGTTACTTACGTGAGCTTGCTGGCGGACCAGTGCCATGTTCCCCAGCTGAGCAAGATCGATCTCTTGCAGGCCGCGTCCTTGTTGGGGACTGACCACCCTCTGGCGACGCCGACGGGTGAGGTGATCCGGCAGGCCATGAGCCTGGCTGCCCCCGATTTCGTGACCAATGAATCCCCAAAGAGGCCGCCAATTGTCGTGTCTTCGGACGTGGCCAGGCTGCTCCAAACAGCCTCACGTGACGGCGGTGCTCCGGTCACGAAGGACCTGAAGTCGTCAGTGTTGCAGGCTTCCGACTGCTTTGTCCGAGAAGCCTATCGAGATGGTCTCTCATCGATCAGTCCGGATGACGCCCAGCGGGGATGGACAGCGGTGCAGGCGGCAGTGGCAGACAAGGCCGTCCTCCGCGGCCTGGGACAGGTGCTACTGGACGCCGGCCTCCTTTCCAGCCATAATGTCGCTGAGCCGGACAATAGCAGATGATACTTTTCATCATATCGACAGCCCTGTCCCTGGCGCTGGTCTTCGTCGTCGCTACAATGACACGCGCCTTCAAGCCTCTGCCGACACCGTCACCGGCCGACCCGCCCGCTGAGGGACCATTGGTCTCCATCGTTCTCCCGGCCAGGAACGAAGAGCGCAACATTCAGCAGTGCCTGTCATCGCTGCTCGGACAGTGCTACCCCAACCTGGAAGTCGTCATGGTTGACGACGAGTCCACGGACAAGACTCTCCATCTGGCTCAGGCATTAGCGGCCCGCGACTCGAGACTGACCGTAATCAAAGGAACACCTCTCCCACGGGGTTGGATCGGCAAGAACCATGCCGTCCACCAGGCTATGCACCATGCCAGGGGCGACTGGTTCCTCTTCACCGATGCTGATACCGTGCATTCGCCTCAAGCCTTGGCGTCAGCCCTCGACCTGGAGGTCAGAGAAAAGGCTGACATGCTCTGTCTCTTCACCCACCAGCACCAGGATACCTTCTGGGAGAAGGTCGTCCAGCCGGCCGTACTGCTGGCCGTCTTCGCGCTGGGCGGGACAGCCCACGAGGCCAACGACCCGCGAAGTCCGATCGTCAAGACCAACGGCCAGTACATGCTGATCCGACGCCAGGCATACGAGTCTGTCGGCGGCCACGAGGCTTTCAAGGCCGATATAGTCGAGGACCTCGCTCTGGCCAGGAACGTGAAGCGGGCCGGGTTCCGGCTGCTACTGGCCGACGGCCGGGCGCTGGTGACCACCCGCATGTACGCCAGCCTGAAAGAGATCTGGCAGGGCTGGAGCAAGAACATGTGCGCTGCGCACACGGGTGAGAGCCGGTTCCGGAGAATGACCATGTACGCCCTCTACGGCCTTGCGTCGGCGGCTCCCTTGGTTGTCCTCATCTGGTCGGCGGCAGCCTTCGTCATGGCGTCGGACCCTCTGGTAGCCGTAGCTGGCCTTCAGAGCGCAGCCCAGATTTCGTTCCTGGTGATTATGCGGGTCAAGGTGAATGAGATCTTCCAGGTGGGCGCTTGGTATGCTTTGGGTCATCCGTTGGCGGGCGCCGTGTTTCTGGGAATGATGATTTGGTGCGGGTTGCGAGCCCTAACCGGGCGGAGAGTGGGTTGGAAGGGGCGAAGGTACTAATTCGATGACATCAAGTCTACGCTAGGAGGGAGACTGGACTTGCCCTGTCCTCAGTCAATGAGGAAAACCTCTTGATGCTGGCGCTCGCTTTCGTGACAACCGCTTCTTCGTGTTGCCCTCCGATTGCTGCCCTTGACAATACCACACCCGATCCTTAAGATGCGCGTCGACGGGGATCAGCCCTTTACGATAATAGGCTTGGCAAACAGGAGTAGATGTTGCAGGGACTGATCGCTGAAGAGAGCCGCGAACTTGTCCTTGCTGATTGCACAAAGGGCTACCCGGGATACCTGGCGAATTTGGCTCTGTGGCGGCTCAAACTAGGATTGTGCGCGATATCGTCCGGCCTTTATGGAACGAGCCGGTGGAGAAAGTTGGTTATCGCCGTGGGAAAGGCATCCATCTTGAAGATATCCGCCGATCTCCCAAGAGTACGCGGGTAGAGCTTATGCCTGCGGGCGGTGCTTCGTAGGACCGTGATAACTTGGCGGCGATCATGGCGCGGAGGGGCGTGCACCTCTAGTGCTACTTATGGGGATATCCGGTCGAGATGAGGCGCTTGGGACTCGGCAAGAAGTTGGAGGCGATGAAGTAGATGGCTCTAGACTTCGCGACCCTGGATATCAAGCGAGTTATTGTCCACGACATTCCCAGTCGGCCAACAACTGGTGCGTCAACCCCAATGCTGAGCGACGTCGAGAGCCCGCTGAACGACGAGCTCAAGCTGTACTTAAAGGAAAAAATCACGCAGAGTGCAACCTCCTCGGCAGCGTTTGACGTGATACTCGATACAACAAGTACCTCCCCCGTCCCGAATGGCATACTAAGCTTTGTCACACCGCCCGGGACCGATTTCGTCGCATTCTCTCAGCAAGTAGCGAATCATTTGTACCAAACTCAAACGGGAGTCAACACTAAAGGCTTCCTCGTGATGGTGGATTGTACGATTCAAGGTTGTCCCAGCCTGGGGATCCTGAAAGTAGAACGAGAGGCAGGCATTCGAGTTGCACCAAAGGAGGTGTCGGGCAAGAGAACCTTCCTCATCGAGCGTATACGTGAACTCATGCTGACCCAGGGAACGAAGGTTTTCAAGGTGGGAGTCTTCAGGCATCGCGGTCCTGGCCCTGCCGATTTGGATGCAGTGGTATGCGACCTCCAGCGAGGCCAAGTGCCCAAATATGAAGTGGCCGTTTTCTTCTTGAGCCGGTTCTTGGGCTGTCGGCTGGCAGAGGCGCCCGAAATAACGACAAAACGGTTCTTAGAGTCTACAGAAGCTTTCATAAGAGACCAAGTTAGCGATCCAGCCTGCAAGGCTCGCTACCAGATCGCTCTTCTGGCCGAGATGAATAGCAGACAAACTATCATCAGTCCGAGAGCGTTTGCGGGCACTCACCTCGATATCGAAGACCGCAAGAGCTATATGGATCACCTGGAATCGCGACACGTCCCTAACCAGCCAATACCGAAAGACTTGGCGTTGGTCAAAACGCGAATTCAACGCATGCAGATGGATTTCGCAAGCGGTGTTTCCTTGATCGCACCTGGCGATGTCTTCTCCGATAAAATCCATTTGACCAAGCAGGAGAATGGACTGACAAGAGTCGACTTCGAAGACCAGGTAAGCGATATTCGGGGTCGTAGATGACTGGATTGGCTGAACTGCGTGCATACTGGGACGGCGAAAGGCCTCGGTATGAGTCCTTTGCGCGCTACGTTCACGATAGGGTAGCCGAGGGGCTGCGACAGATCGGGATACCATGCGAAATGGCGTGCAGGGCGAAGACTCTCGATAGCCTACTCAAGAAAGCCATAAGGAAGAATTACGCCAATCCCATCGATGAAATAACGGACAAGGCTGGTGTCAGGGTCGTTCTGCTATACCAGGATCATCGCGCCGACGTAGTGTCGCTCATCCGGAGCATGTTTGATCTTGTCACTCTGGAAGACGCACAGGAACGTCTGGGTGAAGCGGAGTTCGGATACCAGGGAATCCACTGCCAGGTGCGATTGAAACTGGAAGAGATCGATGAAGCGGTCACCAATTTCACCGGCTTCAACTGCGAAATTCAGATCCATACGTGCGCACAGCATGCCTGGAGCGAGACTACTCACGACCTTATCTACAAGCCGATAGTCCAGGTTCCACTGGACGTGAAGAGGGCAAGCATCCGGCTTCAAGCCTTGACCGAGTTGTTTGACAACGAAATCTCGCGGGTTAGGCAGCAGATAATGACCATGCCCGACTATAAGGACGCCCAGGTATTCACCCGTTTGGAACGTGCTTTCTACCGGTTGACCCATGCGGGCAGAGTAGACGTCGACATGGAACTATCCATCCAGGTAATCAATTACCTGATGCCAGTGTACGCTGATAGCACATCTGATCAGATCGCCATTGAACTAGAAGGCTTTGTTGGGGATCGTCGGGAGAAGCTGGAATACATCTACATGTGTTACCAGAACGACCATAGAATTGAAAGCCTCTTCATTCACCAACCTGAGAGCTTGATGATCTTCCATCTGTTAGAACGGGACAGTTTTGCGCTGGTGGAGCGTTGGCAAGAGGCATATGATCGCGTATTCCTGGAACAGATGGCGCTGTTGTGGGGCCGGTCTTTGGAGTAGGCAAGCTTGGGGGAAAAGCGGCGACCAGCGCGGACCTATCTGGACAGAATCATCGTGATCCGCCCGACACGGGGCGACGGAGAACGAAGCTACCTGGAAGGTCTTTTCCAACAGGCCTGCCGACCTATCCCGGACATGCTGGCCGTCTGGGAATCGCAGGTTGATGCCTGGTGTGTAGAGTACCAAGCGTCGACTGGCGCAACTGATATTCTGGAAGTGAACCTGGAGACCGCTGTCTATCTCTTTGACCGCGTCGCGGAGAGAGTCGTAGGAGCCTACGGCATTTCAGTGGAACAACAGCGGCGCCGGGATACTAGCCGGATGCGAGGCTTCCCCAACGTAAACATCGGGGTCCGTGCTGTACTGGGGGGCCGAGCCTTTCTCGCTGATCGGGGTCACCTTCTCGGTCATGCGTCCGGCGGAGTCATGGACATTAACCTCTTTCCTCAGCGCCGTGAACTCAATCGCGGATGGTCGCCTGAGGGGCGACAGTTCCGGGAGATGGAGAGGTTCGTATCCGCACACCTGGGGGTCTTCTTCTACCACCGTCCGCTCTATGACGATGATACCTGGATTCCTTGTCAGTTGGAATACGGTGTGCTAGTAGACGACCTGCAGTGGTGGATCAAACGATTCCGCAACAAGTGAAGAACTGGAGAAAGCTCGGCACAGCCAACAGCAAGAGCAATTGTATCACCGTCTACGTCTTCACAGTACGATGCTGGTCTAGCCTTCGGCCGCCACTACTCGCCACGGGCCGCCTTTTTGTGCCATGGGCGCAGTCAGCCACCTAGTTGCCACAAAGTGCTATAATAGCGCCAATCCGCCGGTCAGTACTCCTTGACGCTAGTCGCGGTCGAGGACAGGAGCGACATATGCTGCGACTCACCTGCTATGGGGGGAGGCGGGGAAGGTAGGTGGCAACAGAATCGTTCTTGGGGCCAACGGCAGCCGCGTGTCCTCCACTTCGGCGTGTTCGTATTGCCTCGAGAGTTGGCGCGGAATTTCCGAGACAGGCTCAGCACCACAGTCCGATTTGGCTCAAGGGACGGAACGCCAGCATGACACCGATCAGAGTGCTCAGCGGGTTTTCGTCGTGTCAGCGCGTCCTCAAGGCAATGAACACACTGACATGCTAGTAGCGAGTCAGCTTGGTGTCTGACCAGCAGGCCCTCCGCGAGGGCCAAATCGTCACAGGCCCCATCTTCGATGAGCCCATGCAGGTCGAGACCGTCGGGCCGGCTGGCGCCGACGCCTGGACTCTGGGCCTGGTCGGTACGCGGTCGGAGCGCTTCAGGCGCGTTACTCTGACGGCCTCCGAGATCGAAGCGCTCAGAATCATCGATAGCGCCAAGACGTACGATGGCGATGGTCGTCTGCTACGCCTCGGCCTCCAGGCGTATGCGCTGGGTATCGCTTACGAGTTCGACCCGTATTTTGGCCTGTCCATCTCCCGTGTTGACCCTCTTCCCCACCAGTTGGAAGCCGTCTATGACTGCCTGCTCAAGGCCCCAACAGTCCGTTTCTTGCTCGCCGACGACGCCGGAGCCGGCAAGACAATCATGGCTGGCCTCCTCGTACGCGAGCTCAAGCTGCGCGGCCTGGCCGAACGCATCTTGATCGTTGTGCCGGCAAATCTCGCTTTTCAGTGGCAACGGGAACTGAACGAGAAGTTCGACGAGAAGTTCATAGTGCTCAAAGGAGGCGACATCCGCGACCAGTTCGGGGTCAACCAGTGGATCGAGCAAAAGCGAGTGATCACGTCGCTTGACCTTGCCAAACGTACGGAGATTCTTCCTGGTTTGCGGCAGGTACACTGGGACTTGGTAATCGTCGATGAGGCCCACCACATGTCTGCCGCCGATCAGAGTCATAAAAGCATGCGGTACCGCCTAGGCGAGCTTCTGCGCGACAGTGCCGATCATATTCTGTTGCTCACCGCAACACCACACAAAGGCGACCCGCAGAACTTCAGCCTATTCCTGCAGCTACTGGACCGCGACGCCTATGCCGACATCAAGTCTATCCGTCAGGCGATGGAGCGGCGCCTTGCGCCCTTCTATCTGCGCCGCACCAAAGAGGCGATGGTCTATTTTCCGCAGCGGCAGACTGACGGAACGTGGGTGGCGCGCCCCATATTCACAAAACGCATCCCCCACACCGTGGATTTCCACATCGAGGGGACCGAGTTCGACCTGTATCGCGAGGTCACGCGCTTTGTGAAGCAACAGAGCGCCCGCGCTGCGGCCCAGGAGGACGACCCGCGAGCTCGTGCGGTCGGCTTCCTTATGGCCCTCTACCAGCGCCGGCTCGCATCCAGCACACGCGCGGTGCGCAAGTCTCTTGAAAACCGTGCGAAACGGCTCAGTGACGCTTTAACCAAGGCGCACGACCTCATCGGCGACCAACCGGAGATCCCCGACCTCGAGGACCTAGACGAAATGGAGGAGGAAGAGCGGGAGCGACTCGAACGACGCCTTGAGGCCGTCACGATCGCCAGAAATGCAGACCAAATTCGCGAGGAGATTGCCAGTCTGGCCAAGTTGGCGCAGCAAGCTCTTGCCGTCGAAAACGCGGGCGCCGAGGCCAAGCTGTCCCGCCTCAGGCAGGTTTTACAGAGCGAGGGCTTCTTCGAAGACCCTGGCCAGCGGCTGCTTCTGTTCACGGAGTTCAAGGACACGCTCGACTATCTGGTCGAGAAGCTGGCGTCGTGGGGCTTCCGCGTCGGCTTCATCCACGGAGGCATGAAGCCGGGTACCCGTGACGATCCCGGCACCCGCCTTTACGTCGAGCAGCAGTTCAGAGAATCCAACATCCAGATACTCGTCGCCACCGAGGCGGCTGGCGAGGGCATCAACCTTCAGTGCTGCAACGTCCTCTTCAACTACGATATTCCCTGGAATCCCAATCGGCTGGAGCAACGGATGGGGCGCATTCACCGCTACGGCCAGCACAAGGACTGCCTGATCTTCAACTTCGTCGCCACTAATACGATCGAGGGTAGCGTCCTCCAACGCTTGTTGGATAAGCTCCAGGAGATACGCAATGCACTAGACGATGATGCTGTTTTCAATGTCGTGGGCGAGGTACTCCCCGCTGCCCACATCGAGCGCGTCCTCCGTGACTACTACGCCGGCCGGCTCGGAGATACTGACCTGGAGGATCGGCTCCTACGCGACGTCGACGAGTCCCGCTTCCGGGCCATCTGTCAGAACGCGCTCGAAGGGCTGGCAGCGAAGAAGCTTAACCTCGACTTACTGATAGAGCGTCGCGCCAAGGCCCAAGAGCGTCGGGTGGTCCCGGAAACCATCGCCCGGTTCATGCAGGAGACCGCGGACTACACGTCGCTCACTCTCCGGCCGGTCGAACGACTCGTCCATACGTTCGACCCTGCCAGAACACCGCCACTGCTACGGAAGTATGAGCGCGAGCCCGAGTGGAAGCTGCCGGCGCTTTCCGTAAGATATCCGCGTTTCTCCGCTGATCGGGATACCGCAGAAGAGCACAACCTGGAGTGGGTTACCCCCGGCCATCCGCTGTTCGAGGCCGTCCGGCGTCACACGCTCACAAGCGCGCAAGAAGCATTCCACCGTGGCGCAGTGTTCTACTCACTTGCCCACGAGGTGCCGGCACGGATTGATTTCTACCGGGCGCGCGTCGTGGATGGTCTTGGGCATGTTATCCACGAGCGCATGTTCGCCATCGAACAGGACGAAGGCGGCCGCCGCGCAGAGTGCGATCCAGCAGCGCTCGGGAACCTGACGCCGGCCCCCCGGCTTTCCGAGACGCTTGGCGTTGCGATGTTCCCTGAGGCTACGGACTGGCTTCACGAGGAAAAGCTACGCCCTTTTCTTGCCGAGGTACGGGCCGAGCGGATCGCGGAACTAGACCGCATCGCAGAACACGTCGAGTTGTCGCTTACGGAGTTGCTTCAGAAGGCCGATGATGAAATCGGCCACGCGGCCGCCGAAGTGGAGCAAGGTACCCAGGGGGCCGAAGGGCGCGTGGCCCAGGCCGAAGCCCGACACGCCGAGCTTACGGCCCGTCGCGAGAGACGCCGCCACGATCTGGGGCGCCAGCGTGCGCTTACCTTGCAGGCTGTAGACCGGATAACGTCCGCCCTGGTCTTGCCCCACCCGGAACGGCAAACTCCCGAGATTCGGCGTTTGCGACCCGACTTTGAGGTTGAGGCGACCGCTATGCGTGTCGTGATGGAGCACGAGGAGGGACTCGGGCGTAAAGTTTACGACGTCCACGAAAAGAACCTCGGTTACGACGTTACGAGCATGGACCTCAACTCTGGCGAGTTGCGGCTGATTGAAGTCAAAGGCATCGGCGCAGCAACTGGCACGGTGCTACTCACTCCCAACGAACGGCGAGTCGCTGAGGATCGCCCCGACTGTTTCTGGCTATACGTGGTGACGAACTGCGACGCCGATCCGGCGCTTCAGGAGCCGATCAAGGACCCGGCGCGCCTTCCCTGGCACGAGGTGACGAAGGTGGCACATTACTATCTCGCGGTGGACGCATTGACCCGGCCGATGCAGGTACGCGAGGAATCGGCGCCTTATGGAGAGAACCCTTGAGACCCGAGGTTTTGTGGCAGATCATAGCCAGCCGGGGAGGAGCGTGACATGATCATTAAGACTGTTCGTGTTAAGAATTATCGCTGCATCTGCGACGAAGTGCTGGAGTGCGACCCGCTCACCGCGCTCGTGGGGCCGAATGGCTGTGGGAAATCTTCCTTCATTCGGGCGGTCGAACTGTTCTATGCCCCGGTGCCCCGATTCGGTCTTGAGGACTTCTACGCGGAGGATGCCTCTCAACCCATCGAAGTGGAAGTGACCTTCACGAACCTATCGGCTTCCGCCGCCCAGATGTTTCGGCACTACGTCCAGGGAACTGACCTGACGGTTGTGCGCGTGCTGACCCTGAACGAAGGGAAGCAAGGGGCGAAGTATCACGGAGCGACACTACAGAATCCGGAGTTCGTGCCTATGCGATCAGCTGCCAGCGCGGCTGACAAGAAGGTCGCGTACAACCAAATCCGCGGAACGTACACTGATCTCCCTGCCTGGACCAACCAGGCCAACGCGTTGCTGACCCTACAGGATTGGGAAGGTGTGCACCCCGAGAGCTGCTCCAGGGAACGTGATGATGGTCAGTTCTTCGGTTTCACTGAGGTTGCTCAGGGCTACCTTGGTCGATTAACGCGCTTTATCCCCATCCCGGCAGTGCGCGATGCTGGAGACGACGCGGCTGAGGGAAAGGGCTCTGTTATCACCGAACTCATGGATCTTGTCGTAAGAACCACACTGAGTCAACGTGCGGATTTCTGCCGCCTGCGCGAGCAGACCTTGACGGAATATCAACGGCTGACCGACCCAGCCAACCTCGCCGAGTTGAACGCGTTGCAGTCGAGCTTGACCGATACGCTTAAGACGTACGCGCCAGGGACGAGCGTGTCGTTGACCTGGTTGCCAGCAATGGCCATCGACATTCCGATGCCGAAGGCACTCGTAAAGCTCGTTGAGGACAACTACGCGTCGACGGTTGCTCGCACCGGTCACGGTCTGCAACGATCGTTCATCTTGACCATGCTGCAGCACTTGGCTGTTGCCCGGCGGTCGAGCCAGACGGGCACCGAGGCCGCCCAGCAGTCACCCTCTCCTGAACAGGGTGATTCAAACGAGGATCTTCCGAGCCTCGTGCTTGCGATCGAGGAGCCTGAGCTCTACCAGCACCCCAATCGACAGAGGCACCTCGCAAAGGTCTTGTTGGCGCTGGCTTCCGGGGGGCTCCCCGGCGTGGCACACCGCACGCAGATCATCTACGGCACGCACTCTCCACAGTTTGTCGGCATTGATCGATTCGACCAAGTTCGTTGCCTTCGGAAAACGCGAGTCGAGGCAACGAAGCCGAAGGTAACCCGCGTTGTGCGAAGTACGCTCACACAGGTAGCTGCTGTACTTCAGCATGGGCAGCGGCCGGGAGACGCATCGTTTACCGCCGATACACTCCGCCCTCGGCTGCAGCCCCTGATGACGCCGTGGATGAGCGAGGGATTCTTTGCTGATCTGGTTGTACTCGTCGAAGGGGAAGATGACCGCGCTGCTATTCTCGGCCAAGCCGCCGCCGAAGGGGCCCCGCTTGCGAGTGCCGGGATTTCCGTCATTCCGTGCATGGGGAAGAACAATCTGGATCGACCCTATGTTGTATTCAGAGAACTTGGCATCCCTGTGTACGTGGTGTGGGACGGGGACGAGGGCGACAACGACGCGCCTGCAGAAACAAATCGCTACCTCCTTCGCTTGCTAGGTGAAACTGAAGAAGACTGGCCAGCGTTCGTCCGCACCACCTGTGCATGCTTCAAGGCGTGCCTTGAGAATACCATTGAACAGGAGATCGGCGCGGATGTCTTTGGCCGACTCCTCTCAGACCAGCAGACTCGACTAGGGATGTCCAAGCGCAAGGATGCTTTGAAGAATCCGACCGTGATCCAGGCTGTGGTCGAAGAGGCGCGGGCCGAGGGAAGGGAGAGCACGACGTTGAAGCGAATCGTGGCGCAGATCGTGGCACTAAGAGAGTCGGGGCCGGCTGCATGATCCCCAAGGACTGCAAGCGCCTGGCCGAGGTCGACTTCCCCATCGCCGTAGTCTCCAAGCACGCGGCGCGCGAGAAGTCGATCCGCCACGGCCACCCATCGACGCTACACCTTTGGTGGGCGCGGAGGCCGCTAGCATCGTCCCGGGCTATGCTCCTGGCGCTTCTGTTGCCCGATCCCTGCGACGAGCACTGCCCGCTTGAATTCAAGCTCAGCGCGCGTCAACTCCTCGAAAAGGTGCAAGGCTTGCCGGGACTCAAAGACGAAGACTTGCGTATAGGTCTCCTGAAGTTCATTGGCGACTTTGCCAATTGGGATCTGGCCTCACACCTCGTATTCCAGCAAGTCGGCCGGGAACTCGTACACGCGGCCTACCCCGAGGAGAACCCGCTCGTTGTCGATCCCTTCGCAGGTGGCGGGTCTATCCCGCTGGAGGCACTGCGTCTAGGTTGTGAAACCTTCGCGAGCGACCTTAACCCAGTCGCCGGCTTGATCCTCAAGGTAATGATTGAAGACATTCCACGGCATGGGCCGAGGCTTGCCGAAGAGCTGCATAACGCCGGCAGGCAAATCAAGGCACAGGCCGAGGAGGAGCTGGCCGATCTCTATCCGCAGGACGCAGATGGCTCGACACCCATGGCCTACCTGTGGGCGAGAACTGTGCGTTGCGAGTCACCGAAGTGCGGCGCTGAAATCCCGCTGGTGCGGTCCTTCTGGCTTTGCGAGAAGGTGAACCGTAAACGAGCGCTAAAGCACAAGGTCGTGAGACCCGGCACCGGGCCTCCTCGGGTTGACTTCGAAGTATTCGAGCCGAACCTAGACAGCGATGTTCCAAGCGGCACCGTCACACTTGCCAAAGCAACCTGTCTCGCATGCGGCGCCGTTCTCCGCCCAGACCGCGTACGGGCCCAGCTTGACGCAGACCGTGGTGGAGCTGACGTGGTATTCGACAGGGACGGCCAGCGTAGCGGTGGTGCCCGGTTGCTGGCTGTTGTGGCGCTCCGGCCCACCGAGGTGGGTCGTTGCTACCGGCTGCCAACTTTAGGCGACTACGCCGCGGTCCGAAGAGCGCAGGTGAGGCTAACGCAATTCCTCAGTGAGTGGGAGCGCCGGGGAAGGCCAGGGCTCTGCCCAGTCCCCGATGAACCGACACCCCAGGACGGTACAGGGGGCGTCGGCGGAGGGTTTCGTACAAGAAAGTACGGCTTACATTCTTTCGGAGACTTTTTCACTGCCAGGCAGAAGGTGGCGCTCCTGGTGCTGGTGAAAGCTGTTGAACGAGCGGGGAGCGGTGAGAATGCGGGTGATGTAAGGGAGGCTTTGGCGTTATCCCTCGGCAAAGTTCTGCGCCACTGCAACGTGATTAGTAAGTGGCACCGCGCAAGCGAAACAGTCGCAGGTGCATTCGGCATGCAAGCGATCCCAATGTCCTGGGATTTCCCAGAACTATTCCCGCTAGTGCGCTACGCGGGAGGCCTAGACGACGGTATTGATGATGTGATCGAGCCTGTCGGAACTATTGCTCACGCGACTAGAATGGTCGGACAGCGCGAGGTCGCCGACGCGGCAGAGCATCCGCTCCCAGACCACTCCGCGCACGTCTGGTTCACGGATCCACCCTACTACGACTCCGTTCCATACGCTGACCTATCCGACTTCTTTTTTGTGTGGCTTAAGCGCGTGCTGCCAAACCATCGCGATTTCCGAGACCCATTTGATGGAGACAACCCGCTCACGCCTAAAAGGCGAGAGGCTGTTCGGGACGAACAGAATCATTTGGACGGCCGACCGAAGAAGTCGACGCAATGGTACGAGCAGAAAATGCAAAGTGCTTTCAGGGAGGGACGGCGGATACTGCTACCCACTGGTATAGGATCAGTAGTTTTCGCACACAAGACTACCGAAGGATGGGAGGCCCTGCTGTCTGGAATCATTCGAGGAGGGTGGACAATTACCGGGTCGTGGCCGGTCGCCACCGAACGCGGAGCACGCCTTCGTGCCCGGGAATCCGCTGCGCTAACAACCAGTGTTCACCTAATTTGCCGGGCGCGGCCAGTGGATGCAAAGGTTGGTGACTGGTCGGACGTCTTGCGTGAGCTGCCAAATCGCGTCGGTGACTGGATGGCACGCCTTCAAGCGGAAGGTGTACGGGGCGCCGATCTCGTCTTTGCTTGCATTGGCCCAGCTCTTGAGATCTACAGTCGCTACTCGGCGGTCGTGGACACAGAGGACCGTGAAATACCGCTTGGTGGAGACCCGACCGCGACCGACCCGCATGAACGGGGTTATCTGGCCTACGTCTGGGAGGCCGTCGGACGAGCAGCGCTGAGGCAGGTGCTGGGCCGTGAAGACGAGGGGGGCGCAATCGAGGAAGATGCCCGACTAGTGGCTCTGTTTCTATGGACTTTGCAGAGCACAAACGGGGGGAATGGCGACAATGACGCGGAAGAACCGACCCAAGACGAAGGCGCTGCGGACGAGGACGAACATAGCGAAGAGGAGTCGACGCACCGAAAGCCCAAGGGCTACACGCTAATCTTCGACGTCGTGCGGCGATTTGCCCAGCCTCTGGGAATCCACCTACCTGATTGGGAGGGGCGTATCATCGAAACGAGGAAGGGCATAGTTCGGCTCTTGCCCGTTGCGGAGCGGGCTAAGCAGCTGTTTGGAGAAGACGGCGCGCAGGCTGCGGCCGACCGGATCGAGAGGGAGCCGGCGTCACCCCAACTCTCCTTTTTCCCTGAAATACAGCCGCTTGCGAAGGGGCAACGAGGCAGAGGCGGAGTCCTGATTACGGCATCGGACGAAACGCTAGCAGCCCGAAAAGACACCACTACCCTCGACCGCGTGCACGTCGCCATGCTCCTTCAAGCCAGCGGCCGGTCCATCGCTCTCCGGGCGCTTCTGGTAGCCGAGCAAGAACGTGGCCATGATTGTCTCCGGCTAGCGAACGCGCTCTCAGCGCTGTATCCGAGAGAAAGCGAGGAGAAGCGCCTGTTGGATGCGATGCTACTGGCCCTGCCGCGGTGATGGCCGAAGAAGGGGCTGTTTGGCAACTATCAGGCCGGGGAGCCGGGCGCTCGTACGCGGACGTTTTGCTTCGGTATAGCGTTGCCCTCCTTTGGCCTGGGGATGCCGGTCCTTGGTCACCTGACAGGGACGACGAAGAGTTCGAAGGGGGGTTCGTCCGCCGGTTTGCTGCAGAGCTTCAGAGTTCAGGTGCGTGCCGAATTAGCGCTGTTGGATTGGTCGCCAGCGGGTACAGCTATCTGGATGTCTTCGACGATGTCGTAGGGCTCGACTTGCAGCACGCGCGGCGCGTCCGGTGTTGTGAACTCCCAACAGACTACGACTTCGGCCAGCCCGTTTTCGGTCCTACACCGACGCGATTCTCCCGTGTCCAGTGTGCCGAGGTTCGAGATTACGTCTGGCGCTTCCTGAACTCTCCGCCGACCTATTGGCAAGAGGCTCCATTGCCGGCGCTCCCGGCGGAAGAGCCGGCAATGGAGGACATTCCTTCCCATCTGCAAGACTGTATCGCGGCCGCAGCCGATCTGTATCCGTTGTTTCGAGACAGCGAGCGATTCGGCCCGTCCCCTAGTGAAGACGAAATCGTCGGTCACCTCGTGCTTCCCTTTCTTCGTTCGCTTGGTTGGCTGCCCGAACGTATCGGCGTAAAGTGGCGATACATCGATGTCGCTCTCTTCGCTTCGTTACCGCGCAGCCCTGAAACATGCTTCTTCGTTATTGAGGCAAAACGCCTGGGCGCTGGTGTCGAGAGTGCGCTCGACCAGGCTAAGGGGTACGTACATTCGCTGGGTGAAGCACGAGATATTGTTGTCACCGATGGCGTGCGTTATCGACTTTACGCCGCCCAAAATGAGTACGCGCCCATTGCGTACGCCAATCTTGTACGGTTGAAGCGCTCCGCAGTGGAGCTTTTCAATCGACTAGCGAGGCCGTAGGAGGGTAGCAATGGATCCCTGGTGGAAAGTGGTAGACCCCCGCAAAGAGGTCCGCGAAGGTCGGTCGTTCAACCCTGACGAGTTTGCGATCCACCTGGAGCAGGTGGCCGCCGGCACGGCCCCCGACGACTACACTGACCCGCAGCAATTCTTCGAACGCACGGTCTTTACGCGCGCGCTGCGAGAACATGCCGGTATGGTACTCCGCCGCCTCGCTGGCGAAACCGCCGACACGGCGCCGGTCCTCACTCTGATTACACAGTTTGGTGGAGGCAAGACGCATACACTGACTGCGCTCTATCACCTGGCCAAGCGCGGAGAGGGCGCAGCCTCGTGGCCGGGGGTTTCGAGCCTGCTGGAAAGCGCACGTCTAAGCGCCGTTCCGAAGGCAGAGGTCGCGGTGTTTGTCGGCAATGCTTGGGACCCACGTGAAGGCAACGAAACGCCATGGATCGACATCGCCAGGCAGCTGGCGGGCGCAGAAGGGATAGCGGCGCTCGGAAAGTCAGCAGAGACGGCGGCGCCGGGCACCGAGGCGCTTGGACGCCTTTTCCAGGCTGCGGGCGGCACCGTACTCATCCTCTGCGACGAGGTGCTGAACTTTGTCAACCGGCACCGGGATCTTGCCGATTCGTTCCACTCCTTCATACAGAACCTTACTGTCGCCGCCACAGGCAACCCGCGGTGCACCGTGGTAATCAGCCTACCTCGCAGCCAGGTCGAGATGACGGACTGGGACCTCCAGTGGCAGGAGAAAATCACGAAGATCGTTCGCCGCGTTGCCAAGGACCTTATTGCTAATGACGAGACAGAGATCAGCGAGGTCGTCCGCCGACGCCTTTTCCAAGACGTGGGGAGTGACTCGCAGAGACGCATTTGCGCGGCTGCGTACGCGGATTGGTGCTTCGAGCGCCGGGCACAACTGCCGCCAGAATGGACAGCCATCGACACCGCCACGACGGAAAAGAAGGCCCGCGAGTACCTCCGGGACCGTTTCGAGAGTTGTTACCCGTTCCACCCCGCAACCCTTTCGGTGTTCCAACGCAAGTGGCAGGCCTTGCCACAGTATCAGCAGACCCGCGGCACCCTGGCGATGCTTGCCCAATGGGTCGCTAGAGCTTACCGAGAAGGCTTCACCACAGCCCGTACCGAGCCGCTCCTGACGCTAGGCTCCGCTCCGTTAGACGCACAGGGTTTCCGAGGCGTAGTTCTAGGCCAGCTTGGAGAGTCGCGACTGCTTGCGGCGATCGATGCGGACATCGCCGGGGAACAGGCGCATACGCGAGCGCTCGACGCCGACACGAAGGGACAATTGCGCGACATTCACCGGCGCGTTGCGACTGTGATCCTCTTCGAATCTTCCGGAGGCCAAGCCGAGAAGGTTGCGCACCTGCCGGAACTGCGTTTCGCACTTGGTGAACCCGGCGTTGACACCACTTCGATAGATAACGCTGCGATTGCACTGGACGCACGTTCGTTCTTCATCCGCAAGGTCGGCACCGATGGCTTCCGTATCGGTTACAAGCCCAAGTTGAACAAAGTAGTGAACGATCGCCGCGCTTCACTGGACCCGCAGACTGATATACAGCCCGAGATTCGTCGCCTCGTTTGGAAGGAGTTCGAACGAGGAGCGACGCTCCCGCTGGGGCGCTTCCCAGCCGAGTCGTCCGACATTCAAGACTCTCCGCGGTTGATGATCGCCGTGGCTGATCCGGATTGGGAGTGGTTGGCTAATGGTGACATCCGCACTCGGATCGCTGAATGGACACGGCAGCGAGGCGCCGGACAGCGTCTGTACCCGGGCGCAATCGTCTGGTGCGTCCGCAGGCCCGGCCGAGAGCTATGCGAAAAGGTGGAGCTGCTGCTCGCCTGGCGGCGAGTACAGCGCGAGGTGACAGACGGAACGCTTGGCTCCGAGTTCGACAAAGCGGACTTCGCAGACATCAAGACGAAGGCCTCCCTCGCAGAAGACGCGGCAAAAGAAGAGGTTTGGGCTGAGTACAGGTACGTCATTCTCTCCGACAGCTCCGAGCCAGACGGACTCAAGATTATCGACCTTGGCGCCGGTCACTCCAGTTCGAATGAGACACTGTGCGGTCGTGTCGTCCAGGCTCTTAGACAGGAATCGCTTCTGAGCGAATCTATCGGCGCCGGCTACCTCGATCGGAACTGGCCCCCAGCGCTTGAAAGCTCCGGTGCCTGGCCTCTATCAGGTCTCCGGCAGGCCTTCGTTAACGGCGTCCTAACGAGGCTCATTGATCCCGAGAAGGTCATCCGAACGAAGACAATCGAGTTCGTTGAGCGCGGCGATTTTGGTCTCGCTTCCGGGCGGCGCGCGGACGGCACATTCGACCGAGTGTGGTTCAAAGACCCAGTCCCTTCAGACGAAGTGACTTTTGACGCTGACGTATTCCTACTCAAGGAGACGATCGCCACACAGCTTAAGAGTCCGACCCAGCCGGTGCGCCCCACCGCGGCAGATCCTGGCGTCGAGCTTCCCACCCCAGGCAAAGAGCCTACCACGGAGCCAGGACCGCCGGAGCCGGAACCGCCTGTCATCGACGGCCCGGCTAAGGTTTCGACCCGCACACTGAGACTCGTCGGCTCGATTACGCCGGAAGTGTGGAATCGATTCGGCACGCGGATTATCCCGAAACTCCGCTCCGGCTCGGACCTCAAGCTCAAGGTGGAACTGTCCGTAATGGTAGATTCACAAGGTGCGAGGCAACTAGAGATGGACCTGCGGCAGGCGATTGATGATGTTGGATTGGGGGAGAGCGTGACGGTGGAGGAAGGGGAGGCACTGTAAGAGGGGTCATTCCCGGGTGGCTTGATGCATTTTACTTCCTTATAGCTGTTTGGAGTAGACAAATGGATGTTTCGCCTGACAAGCAAAATGTCGATGCCGTGTTTTCGAATACAACGTACTACATCGACTTCTACCAGAGGGAGTACCGGTGGACCGACGAGCCAGTGAAACGTCTCTTAGACGACGTTTTCTACCGCTTCCGCGAACAGTATCTGCACTGGAAAGATCTCGACCCGAGCAAGGAAACAGTCATCGCCAAGTATCCCTGGTACTATTTGAATACGTATGTTACCAACACTATCGGAGGAAGAGTATATGTCGTAGACGGCCAGCAACGTCTTACCACTCTGTCACTAATTCTTATAAAGTTGCGTCACTTGGGCGCAAGATTCGAATCTCCACTAGTAGGCTGGCTCGACTTAAAGATTGCTGCACAGTCAGGATTCGAGAAGCAGTTCTGGATGAATCACGTCGGTCACAACGCAACGCAGAAAGCGCTCTACGAAGGACAAGAGACGAAGACAATTGAAGTCAGTAGCGGCGTCACTTCTCAGAATATGGTAAGGAACTATGACACGATCAGTACTTGGCTGGACAACGAGCTCGCAGACCGTCACCAATTCGAGACATTTGTCTTCTACTTTCTCCATAGGCTAGTACTTATCAATCTCACGGTTGAGCAGACGGATGTTCCCATGGTGTTCGAGGTCATTAACGACCGCGGTGTTCGTCTGCGCCCTCACGAAATCTTGAAGGGAAAGCTGCTAGGTCAAATCGAAAAGGCCGAGTTAGACAAGGATAACTATAACCCATTGTGGGAGGGACTAGCAGCGAGCATTAATGCCTACCGCGAGGATGAACTCGATGACTTCTTCCGATTCTATTTGAAGGCAAAATTCGCTGCAACGCGGCGGGAGGGGCAACGGTTTGATGGCGATTATCATCGCATCATGTTTACCAACGACATGGACAATAAACTTGGACTTAGCCACGCCCCAACACGGGTCAAGAGCTTCCTCAAGGGTGAATTCAATTATTTCGGGTGCCTGTATGAAAAGGTTCTGGCAGCGTACGCGGACCTTAGTCCGTCTTTCCGCCATTTGTTTTACTGCAAACTGCTCGACATCGACGCTCCCTTTCTGCTCGTACTTTCTGCATGCAAACTGAACGACCCTAACGAAGACCGAAAGATCCGCATAATCGGACGAGAAGTCGATAGATATTTCTCGTTACTTCAGCTGCAGAATGCCTACGACAGTAATGATTTCCAGGACTCCTTATATGTTATCTCTGAAGCGATTCGGGAGATGCCTGTAGAAGCATTTCGTCCTGCTTTTGATGAGCAACTTAAGTCGACAATCGCCGCCAGGCGCAACGTGGGTGACGTGGAACCGTTGACGTATGCATCCTTCAGGCAAACGGGGACTAATCTGAATACCAGGTTCAAGCGTTACTTCTTTGCCCGAATTGATGAATTTCTTGCGGAAGAGATGAACCTTAACCCAAAGCATCCTATATCTAATCTCGTCACCAAGACTGGAGCGAAAACTGGCTTCCACATAGAACACGTTTTGTCTTGGAATGAGCAGAACTTAGCTTTGTTTGACGATGACGAAGAGAGGTTCGATCAGGAACGCAACCGGTTAGGAGGTATTCTCCTGCTCAAAGGGAAAGACAACATTTCGAGTAGTAATGAGTCATACCAGGAGAAGCTGAAATCGTACGCGAACACGCTCTACTGGAATGAAACGCTCCGATCCGACAGCTACAAGTCCAAACTCGACATGGACAGGTTGTGTAAGAAGAATGGCCTCGATCTAAAGCCGCTCGATCACTTTGGTCCAGAGGAATTGGAGAGCCGACACAGACTCCTCTTCGACGTTGTGGGGATCATTTGGGGTTAGTGCCACCGGCCCCCGCTCTGTGGCTGCAAATAACCCTTAGGAGACACTCGTGTACGTAGTAGGTGCGGACGGCTGCAAAGCAGGCTGGCTCGCCGTCAAGTTGGATAGGGAGGGTGGTGGAGAGGTGAACGTTTTCGCGGATATTGGTCAGCTTTGGGAGTCCTGGGGCAGCGCCGCTCTAATCTTGATTGATGTTCCGGTTGGCCTGCCCGATGCGCAGATGCCGGAAAGGCAATGCGATGTGGATGCCCGTATCCGAATTGGCCCCCGTCGATCCAGCGTTTTTCCACCCCCATGTAGACCAACATTGGATGCGACGAGCTATAAGGATGCTTGTCGGATAAATCGAGAGACCAATGGCAGGGGCTTGAGCCTCCCTGCCTACGGTATTTTGCCTAAGATTCGTGAAGTAGACCGCTTTCTTGGAGGCAACGTGGAGGCCCGGTCCCGGATCAGGGAGGTTCATCCAGAAGTTTGTTTCTGGGCTTTCAACCGGAAGCAGCCTCTGACCACTCCCAAGAAAACGCCGACGGGGTGGCAGGAACGCTTTAATCTGCTGGAATCTATACATGGTGACACTGCCGTTATTATGGAAATGGCAGCGGAAGAATTTCCAAGACGCATAGTAGCATGGGACGACATGCTCGATGCTATCGCAGCAGCCTTAACGGCCGCTTGCGCACGGTACGGCCGGATGACTCTGAAGTCGATCCCTGAAACTGCTTGCCGAGATGCTATTGGGCTACCAATGGAAATGGTTTTCGCGCTTGCATGAGGATGGAGATTGCACACATCCGGATCTGGCTAGGCATTATCAATGGCGCCGAGAGAATCCTTGCTTGCAACAAATGTGGTCACGTTCAAATGTTCCGGTTGGACATGGCAGAACAAAGGGATTGGTGGGACCGGAGATGAGACCAGCTTAATCTGCCATCCGAGGTTAAGCGAATCCCGGTCCCAAAAACTGCAACAAACTCGGCACCACCAACAACAATAGCAACTGTAGCGCCGTCGCCACGGTGAGCACCGCACTGATCTTGCCCTCGGCAGTTTCCACCCGGCGCAGGGCCACCTCGCGCCGTCGTGAGAGCAGCTCCTGCTCGTAAGCTCGCAACAGCTCGATGCCTCTGGTGGAGGTGGCCTGTGCCTGGGTCACCACATCCAAGAACTTACCCACCTCCTCGATCTGGAGTCCAGCTGTGGTCTCTCGTAGAGCTGTGAGTAGCGGGACCCCCGTAGCGCTTCGCTCCAGTGCCTGCCTAATGGCCGCTGCGAGCGGGCCCTGTCTGGTCCTGGTTACGATTGACAGCGACGTGGCCAGATTCCTGCCAGCAAATGTGCGCAGCATGCCTACGATCTCAGGCAGTTCCCGGTGGACGGCACGTTTCCGTGTCTCAAGCCTCTGCCTAAGCAGAAGCACCGGCAACTGGTAGCCGGAAACTCCTGCAAGCAAGACCAAGATCCAGCCTCCGGATGGAAAAGAGAAAACTACCAAGCAAACCAGGCCTAGCGCTACCACAATGGTCCCTGAGACGACTTGCAGAGGACCCGTGTCGGCCGGTGCGATGCTATCGAATTGGCTTGGTCGGCCTCCCAGCCAGATCGCAGCTCCAGCCGCCTGGCGCAAACGGGTTCGGACTAGCTTAGCTCCCGGCCAGAAGCCGCTGGCGGAAGCGGGAGTTCCGGGTAGGACCAGAAGCCCGGTGAGAAACAGTCCTGCCGAGACCAACAAGCCGGTGAAGAAGATTTCGCTCATCTATCTGTCCTTTGGTTTCATAGCTCCACCCTTGACCATTTCCGGGACACGTAAAACGTGCCCAGGTACCCGATCACGGAGACGGCCAGGCTGATTCTGCCCAGAGGCTGGGTGAGGAGTGGCGTGAGCAGGGAGCCGTCGGTGAATACGACCAACAGCACGGTGCCCGGGATGGTGAGCGACACCAGCCTCAGATTGAAACGGGTGCCCGCGGTCTTGGTTGCCAGCTCTCTCCTGATCGCCTCCTTCTGCCTCTGGCTTTCCAGGATGGCCTCGAGCCGGTCCACCTCTCCGGCCGTGCCCGCAACACCTTCCTGAAGGTCGAAAACCAACACATCCAAGAGCGCATTCAGCCTACGGGAACGGGCCTCCTGCCGGACACCGTCCAGGGCGCCGGCCATATCGCCGGTCACGGCGAAGCGGTCCAAGACCTTCTGGATGTGATGCTTTAGGGGAGGATCTACGTCCTCCGCCGCCAGGGCCAACCCGTTGTAAAGGTTGATGCCGGTCCTGAGTGCGCGGCAGAGGGCCGCAATTGCCCGAGGCACCTGGGCCTCGATTCTGGCCTGGTCCCTGGCAGACAGATAGGCTACATAAGCTTCAGGCGCCAAAATGACCATCGCAAATGCTGGCAGAAGCAGCCAGGGAAGCTCGAGGTAGATAGCCGGCGCTGCTAATGCCAGCATACAGCTTCCGCCAATCAGCAGGCGCTCGCCTGCGGATAGCGCGACGGCAGACTTCAGAAAGGGAGGTTTGTAGCTGGCTGCAGAGTATCGCGCTGCGCCCTGCCATCCCCGTCCTACCTCCCGCCAATATCCGGGAGAGATGAGGAAGAGGGCAGTGAGAGCTATGAGCGCGGAGACGGATAGTCCGCCCAGACCCAACCAGAGGAGCCTCATGGTGTTGGCTCCGGACCGGGGTCCTCGGTATCCTGGAGGAGCCGTGAAGCGTTGACTTGCTCCCAGGCATAGGCGGGAGAGACAGGATCGCCCGCTCCTGGCCTGGCCGGTCCTTTGAGGCGAAGTATGGGCGATACGATCAGGCTGCCGTCAGCAGAACCGGATACTTCGTCCACTGCCACGACATGAGGGAGCCCGTCTGCCCCCCTGCCCATCATGATGACTGCATCTACCGCCCTCGACACCATGTGCTGGATGGCCTGATGGCTCAGATTCTCACTGGCCAGCAGCGCAAAGGTGGACAGCCTGGAGAGCACGTCCTCGCTGGAATGGCCGTGGCAGCTCGACCAGCCACAGGTACCGGCGTTCATGGCCAGGAGCATGTCCAGGGCTTCCGGCCCCCTAACCTCTCCTATCACGATACGATCGGCCCGCTTCCGCAGTATGTCTCTCACCACGAAGCGCAGGTCGTATTTCCGCCCCGCCTCTCCGGGCGCCGGAGGCCTGGTATAGTGAGCAACCCAGTGCCGATCTTCGAACCTGAGCTCGGGTGCATCCTCGGCCGTAATCAGCCTTTCTTCCCGAGGCAGAACCGCGAGGGCAGCATTTATGAAGGTAGTCTTCCCCGTGCCTACGGCTCCCCCGACGATCACATTGGCCCGCTCCTTCAGCAGGCCATGGATGTAGCGGCTGACCTCGTCGTCTAGAGTGCCCCTGGCTCGTAGCTCGGCCAGTGAGAAACGGTGCTTCGGGAAGAGCCGGAGGCTCAGGGTGTAGCTCGGGGTGTACGGCGGCATGGTAGCGTTCACCCGGGTACCATCGGGCAGCAGGAGGTCGACGCAGGGATCTTCGGCATTGATGGTGCCGCCGGCTACACTGATCAGCCTCTGGAACACGACACGATAGTGCTCCGGGTCTCGAAAGGCTCTTGCCAGTCTGATGTTCTGGCCGTCACCCATACGGTCGAAATAGACCTGGTCCCAGTCGTTGGCCAGGATATTGGTCACCCGGCTGTCCTTTAGAAGAGGGTCCAGGGGTCCGAAGCTGGCGATGGTCTGGTAAAGCAACTCCACCGTGACTGGCAAGGGCCGGAGCCTCGTAATGCGCTGGGAAAGGAAATCGGCGATGGCTCCCTTGATGCGGCTCTCCCTTTGGGGCGAGGTGTCCCAGGCCATCAGGTCATCCTTGATGTCATCTCGCCCCAGCAGGTACTGCCTCACCGCTGCCAAGTCTTCGTCGCCGACCTCGTGGCCCGTTGACTCCCAGGCAGTCAACAGGCGGTTCCTCAAGTAGTTGACCGGCTGGGAAATCCCAACAGTCTTCATGCCGCCTTCATCTCCCCTAGGCTGGCTGCCAGTCGCTTGATGGCCTGCCCGGCCGGGGACTTGGGATTACCGATAATTGGCATTCCGGCGTCCTCGAACTCTGGGACCAACCTGTCCTCAGGCACCTGTCCGAGGATGGGGATTATCAGGTCCTTTTCCAGTCGGGCCTGGTCTATCTGCCCGCGGACTCGCGAGAGCAGCAAGCCCATCTTGGGGGTCAGCCCCAGGTCGGCGGCCATAGCCAGGAGGGGAGCCAGACCGGAAAGGCCCGCCCGGCTGGGTTGCGCCACGAGGAGGATACGGCTGGCCCTCTCCAGCGCCGCGAGAACAGCCGGTGAGTTCATCAAATCAGGAGGCAGGTCGATGATCACGTTGGAGTGGCTCAAGGCCAGGCGGCGGATAAGCTCTGCCAGGAACTCTCCGGACAAGGAGTCACTCAGGCACGCCTCCATGCCATCGGGAGGCAGCAAGAGGTCCAGCGGCCCGCGCCTGGAAAGGTAGCTCTTCAGATCACCGTCGAGCGAGTCCCAGATCCTGGCCGCCTGGATAAGACTGCCGCTCCGGTCCTGAATACCGAGCAGGTGGCGTATGGTGCCGCCTCGCAGGTCCAGGTCCAATAAGACGGTGGGCGCACTCTGTGCCAGTTCCCAGGCCAGATTCGCCGCCGTCGTGGACTTCCCGACGCCGCCCCGCAGGCTGTAAACTGCGACGACCTGACTACCAGTCGGGGAGCGCTTGCTGAGGCCAAGGCTGGACGCCAGGGAATCGACCAAGTGGTCTATGGAGGCTTGTGCCCGTGGTTGCCGGACTACGATGGTGCCGGGACTTGACTGCTTGATCGCCTCCAGCCACTGCTCGAATGCCTGGGGTCCCGGGCCGGAGCTGAGTGGCAGATCGTCCGCCAGTACCACGCCGTCAGGCGAAGCAGCTCTGGTCAGGTCCAGAGCTAGGTCATATCGCTCCACCTGGCCCAGGAAGTCGAGTTGGTATCCTCGCCTCAGTTCTTCTATCATTCTTGCGTCTTCGGTGGCGAATAGAATCTTCTTCAAGGCGTTCTCTCCTTGACTCCCGGTTGTATCGAGGGTCTGTTCACCGGCGAATCCGTGGGCAGGACCAGAGGTAGTGCGAGGTCCGGTGCGCCTTCACTGGTCAGAGCCAGCACAACCCGGCCGTTGGTGGACCTTGTCGCGAGTTCCAGCGCCTGCTCCGGGGTCAGGGACAGGACTGCCACGGTCGGCCGGGCCGGGCCGGGCGCCGCAGGGCGGGCCAGCGTGGCGCCCCCCAACGTGGCAGCGGCCACCGGCTGTCCCTGGTCACCGGCCAGGCTTACAACTAGGACCTTCTGAGCGAACATCACGGTAGGCCCCTGGTCTTTCGGCACGGCAATGAGGTCTACCAGGCTTCTCGGCCGGAGCAGGCCGGCCAGGCCCGCCTCCGCGTCTAGCTTAACCGAGGCAAGCACCTGTTCGGCGGGAATTTGAATCCCTCCCACCAGCAGGATGTCTCTAGGGAGCTCCACGGCCAGGTCACTGGAAAGAAAGGTCTGACCGGCCGTTAATGGCCGCCGGGCGTACTTTCCTATGACTTCTTCCGGACTTCTCAACGTGCCCGGTGGGACGGAAGCCCGGGGCATCCAGCGCACTTCGGCCTGCTCCGGCCTCACAGCTTCCAGGGCAGGGACCCCACCGGGAGCAATGACCACCACGTCCTGGTACCAGAAGAATAGTGTGTACAGGATAAAAGCGGTCCCTCCGAATACGGCCACGAGCCCAATCAGGATGAGCCGCCTTCCGGTATTCCAGTATCTCAATCGCTCACCTTCTTCCTATGGAGTTCTTAGACTTGCATCCTGGTGAAAGCCAAGCTCCAGGCTCTGCCCGGCAACCAGCACCGGCACTTCCCCCGCCACGTGTATGGTTGGGTAAGGCCAGGGGTACCCAGTCACGGGGTCGGTGCCTCCCTCTGCCAGCACGCTGACGTGAAGAGCGGAGACCACCTGCGCATGCGGTGCCGCCAGTCTGCCCTGCAAGTAGCTCAGGTTGTAGTCCAGGTACTGCCGGGTAACCTGCTCGGCGGCCACCGGATCGAGCGCCAACGTACCGCTGAGGAGACTCTCTAACCTAGCCTCTCCCAAGCCAGCGACGGCAGACAGGGCTATGGCGTCGCTAATCTCCTTCCGGACGTCTCGCAGTGATGTAGCGGCCACAACCAACTGAAACGCCAGAGGCACCAGAAAAGCGAGGGCCGCGGCCGTGTAGGGCAGCACCGTTCCGTCCTGCCTGCGCAGTGTCCCGATAACCTGGCGCCTCAATTTACCTCGCTCCGGGCCGCCAATGTCCGGCCCAACGTGAGGTCGTAGCTCCCCAGGAACGCGATCTGTAGCCTCCACGGATAAGTAATCTGGACGTACACCGGGGCGCCCCAGGGCACCTGGCCGACCCCTGCTTCCGGAGAAAGACTTGAACTACCACTGACCCGCAGGGATGCCAGGGACGGATTGAGGCCCGCTCTGGACAGGATGTATCCTGAGACTTCCTCCACCCCGGCATCCCTGCCGCCTGCCACGGCGGCATAGCGGGCCGACTGGGCAGTAGCCTCGGCAACGGCCGAGTAGGCATGGTAAGTCTGGCCCATCTTGACGGCGCCCATGGACAGGAGCCAGAGCACGGGAAACAGTATCGCCAGCTCGGTTAGCGCCGAGCCGCGCTGGCACAAAGCTAGGCGTAGCGCCCTGGAGGCAGCCCGGTGCACGTTCTAACCCCGTCTCAGTATGTGCTGGTAATGGCCGTCGCTGCCGTCGTGAAGGCGTCGCCCACCGCACTCTTGAGCATGGTGGCCGCCGCAATCGTGGCGAGGACAAAGACCACTATCCAGAGGGCGTTCTCCGAGAGGGCATTACCCTCTTCGCCGCCGAGCAGCCTTCGACCCTGTATGGCTATCCTGATGTATCCCTTCAGGACGGCCTGGCGAATCTTCTTTCGCATTCTTTCTCCCTTCTGTTTCTGCTTTGTTGCTTGGTTCTACTTGGATAGCTGCTAAGTCATTGCTGTCTCTTCGTTTACCACCTCCTTCCAGACTCACCGGCTCACGCGGGTGTAGGCCACTGTCACATTGATTCGCAGGTTGAAATCTCTTTCGATTATCTGTCCGTCCACGTAGCGGGTGGATACCCGGACCGTGTAGTCTATGGCATCCTCCATTGGCCGGCTCCACTGAAGCAAACGATTAATGTGGCTCACCGGCTCGTTGGGGCCATAGTTGCGGCCCTTGTACGTATATCCCAGGACCGTGACCGATTGCGCGAAGGGTGGTGGTGTTATCCGGCCCGTGAGTACTAGATTGAGCGGACGCCCGACGACCCACATGATGTCACTGCCGGCCACCGCCCCGGTATCGGCGTCCCTAGCCTCAGGCAGTACGGTTGGGGGCTGCGCATCAACCTGTAGGCGATAACGGACCTGGCGGCGGGAATCGTCGGTCCAGGGCAGAAGCGTGCCGCTCCTGGTATAGCCATTGACGGCGATGAGGTACGTGCCGCCGGGTGCCCAGGCGGTAGTATCCCAGTCGGCTGTAGATCTCAGGCTGAAGACATTGCCCTGCGCCCGGCTAACACCCAGGCTACGCCAGGCTCCACTGGCCGAGCCGTCCTGCGCCTCGTTTACCAGGAACTCTACGCGGTCAACATACTGGTAATGCTGCAGAAGGGCATCGATACGCACCCTCGTCCCCACGACCTGGGGGCTGGGTGGCTGCACGTCGGTTATCAGCAGGGAAGGAGCGTTGCCGATGGTAAAGAGCAGCTGTCTAGCGCTGCTCCCCGTCCACAGAAGGCTATCGCTTCCTTTGCTATGGCCGTTAGCCACGACCAGGTGCATGCCCAGGGACCAGCCGGCCGTGTTCCAAGTCGCCGAGCCGGTGTAGTCCATGGCGCCGGCGCCGTATGCCGTCCCGATGCTCTGCCAGGTCCCCGTCGGGCTGCCGTCGTTAGCGGAATTCATAAGGAACTCGATCCGGTCCACACCATGGAAGTGAGTCATGCGCGCTGAGAAGCTAATCAGCGTGCCCACCGGCTGGGGGCTCGAAGGGGCGACGCTGACGAATGCCAGGGACGGGCCGGGACCGATTGTATAGCGAGCCTGGCGCGATCCATCCTGGTCCCAGTAAAGGGCGCTGCCGGCTTTCGAATACCCGTTGACGACCAGTAGATGCGTACCGTGCGCCCAACTGGACGTATTCCACACTATTGTTGCCGTGTAATCGAACTGGTTGCCGGAAGGTACGGCCGAAGCCAGAAGGCGCCAGGCCCCGTTGGCCGAGCCATCGGGGGCTTCATTGGCATAGAAGTCGAGCTGCCGCACGTATTCCCAGTGGGACATGCGAGCCGTGATATTGACCGCGGCGCCGGCCGGCTGCGGGCTGGACGGACTGACGGCCTGGATGGACAGACCTGACGGCGGGCCAACCCGGTACACGTATGAGCTGCAAGAGCCGTAGCTCATCGAGGTGCCGTCGCGTGCCCAACCGGTGACGACAACCAGGTGGTCACCGTAGGCGAAGCCGCTCGTCCCCCAGGTGACCGAGCCGATGAAGTCCATACTGCCGTAGGGCGCCGCCTGGTAGCCCAGGTACGTCCAGGAACCGTTAGCGGTGCCGTCGGTGGCGCTGTTTACCCAGTAATAGATGTAGCCGACGCCCGCGTAGTGCTGCATCCGGGCGGAGATACTGACACCGGTACCGACTGGCTGGGGGCTGCCCGGCGAGACGCCGGTAATGCACAGAGAGGGGACCGGCCCCAGGCGAAACACCAGTTGCCGGGAGCTCGAGCCGGTCCATGGCAGTTGCGTGCCGTTCTTGGTATACCCGTTGACGACCACCAGGTAGCTGCCGGGAGACAGGCCCGAGGTATTCCAGGTCATACTGCCCGTAAAGTCGAACACGTTGTCAGAGGGGCGGGCCGAACCGAGGAGGGTCCAGGCTCCGGAGCTCGAGCCGTCGTTGGCCTGGTTCACGTAGAAGTCGATACGGTCCAGGTAGTCGTAATGCATGAGTCTGGCCGAGAAGGTAATACTCGCCCCAACCGGGGAAGGATTGCCGCCAACGTAACCGGTTATGGCAAGATAGGGCGAGGGACCGACCTGATAGACGTGCTGGCGGCAGGAGTCGCCGTACCAGACCAGGCGCGTCCCGCTGCGGGTGTAGCCGTTGACCACTATCAGGTGCCGGCCCCAGTACCAGTAGTAGGAGCTGGCGGATACCGTGGCCGTGAAGTCCCAGGATCCGCCGGGGGCATATCGGGTCCCAAGAGAGGTCCAGGAGCCGTTTTGCGAGCCGTCCGTGGCGTTGTTCACGAAGAAGTCGATACGTTCCAACTCCTCGTAGTGCTGCAGGCGGGCGGTGATGCTGACGTAGGTGCCCTGGGACTGCGGACTGGCTGGGGCCACGCTCGTAATACAAAGTGAGGGGCTGGGGCCAATGCGAAAGCGGTACTGCCGGGAGCTGTCCAAATTCCAGGCAATGTAAGTCCCCGCAGTCGTATAGCCGTTGACCACAACCAGGTGGGTGCCTGGGCTCCATCCGCTTGTATTCCACCGGACTGTACCGGTGAAATCTTGCCAACCAGCAGGCGCATTGGCCGTGCCGATAAGTACCCAGGAGCCGCTGGCAGAGCCGTCATTGGCGGTGTTTACATAGAACTTGAGATTGGAGATCGGCTCGGAGTTGATCATCCGGGCAGAAATATCAACCTGGGTTCCTACTGGCTGTGGACTGCTGGGGCTCACCGAGGTTATCCAGAGGCGCTGGTCTATGCGGTAAAACGTGAGGCCCCCTACGTAGAATGAGACCCAGGTATCGACCCCGCTGGTGATGGCCGAATTGCCAATTCCCAGGTTGGCCCCGTTAGGGCTGAGGGATGTCCCCTCCTGCCGGCTGTACCACTGGCCGGTCCATCGGTCCTGTACCGAGAGGACGTAGCTGCCGGTGTGGTACTCGAATCGAACGAAGTACTCGTGTCCAAGGTTAGGCAGGGCGATGACCTCGTGCCCTTGCAGGCGAAAGCTCTCGTGTCCGGTGGCCCCGGAGTCTGCCCAGATCTGGAATATCGCCTGGCCGCTCCGGTTGTTCAGGGTAAGGCCTGCTCCGTGGGGCTGGTAGTCCATGTAGCGCCAGATGAACTCCAGGGCGAAGGCCTGCCCATCGGGCACTGGGCTGTTGGTGAACAGGTAGGGGAAACGGTCGTTGCCGAGACGCCCCGACCACCGGCCGGATGCCGGGTCGTACCACTCGCAGCCGGTACCCTGGCGGAAGACCATGGTCGTGCCGGAGACGTAGATGTTGTATGGCCAGGGAGACGGCTGGCAGGGATAGCGCAGGATCTTGCCGCCTGGATTGGGTAGATCCGTCCGCTGCTGGGCCTGCCAGTTCATGCCGAAGGTCTGCACCCCGTTATTGTTGTCCCCGGAGTTGCCATACCAGTTGATTGCATAGAGGCCGCCGGACCAGAAGCGGATGTACGAGACCGTGGTGTTGCCCCAGGCCGCGTCCCAGGCATGGGTGATTCCAGGCACGGCCAAGGCGGCCATGAATGCTACCGCCAGCAGGACTGGCAGGCGCCAGTTCTTCACGGTAGGGCTTCTACCTTCCACAGGCCCTTGTCGGCGGAAGCAACCAAGAGCTTATCTTGAGATAGTGCGCCAAGCGTGCTGATGCCTGCTCCTGCCGGCAGGCCGAGCGGGATGGGTCTCCAGATATCACCGTCCGGCGAGTAGAACACGCCGGGAGCATTTCCCTGTATCCCTGCGGCGGCCAAGAAGAGTCGGCCCGGTGCGCCGGCTATCGTAAGCCCCCCTTGATACTGGCACGCCGCGTCCATTCCGGCTGCTGTCCAGTGCCAGGTGAGACCACCATCGTTGGACTTGTAAGGGATGCGCTGTCCGCTGCTTAGGACCAGCAGTTCTCCCGAGGGCATCCTGGTAATAGCGCGGATTGCAGGAGTGCCTCCGGACTCCGCGAATGGCTCGGCCACCTGCTGCCAAGTGGCGCCACCGTCTTCCGTCCTCACTATCCCGCTCGACGTCGCGATTACCAGGCCTCCGGGACCAAAGGCGGCCAGGTCATTTGGCATAAGGCCGCTGTTCCTCATATCGGCGACATCTGACTGGGTCTGCCATGCCTGGCCCCGGTCCCTCGATATGTATAGGTACGGTCCGGTTCCTTCCGTCGAGATCGAGAGCGCATAGACCGTGGCTTCACTCTCGTAGTCCGGTGAGAATGCCAGCGCCACCAGTTGCCCGACCGGCAGGTTGCCGTCCACGTGTTGCCAGGAGACGCCGCCATCTCCAGACCTGGCCAGGCCGAAAAAGCCGATAGCAAAAACAGCCTGCCCCGATGGACCGGTTGGCGAGGCGTACAGCCGATAGGCTCTAGTCTCACGACTCAGCACCGGATCGTCCACAACACCCCAACTTGCGCCTTCATCCTGCGACCGGAAGAGTTGAATACCCTCACTGGTAAGAGACAGTGCGAGCAAATCACCGTTCGAGATGGCCGCAATGGAGGTCACATAGCCCTGCGGACCAGGGAGCTGAGTGCCCTTCCAGACTACCGGTGCAGGCAGAGGGACTTCATCGTAGTTGTTCTCGACAAGAGGAAGATAGGCGCGGGGTTGAAGCCATTCCCGGGCTGCCCCGACGCCGTTAAGAAGGAAAAGACCAACGATTGCGAGAAACACAGCACCTAACGCAAGATGCTTTTTCACTACAGCTCCTTTCAATGCCGGCCCGACCCGCCGCCTTGTCTCTCAGTCGAAAAAAGAAAAGGCACCCATGCTCCGTGGCGTCCTTTTCTCTGAGGGGGCCTGCAGGCGGACGCCTTTTCTTACCGGCGCTGGTGGCTCCCAGAGGGATGCCCGCGCGCCCTTATGGCCTTAGGGTACGTCCGGGACTAGCCCGGACCTATTCTTACGCTTCCCGTTACCCAGCTTCTGCCAGGCGTATCCTAACGTTTTGCCTTGCTCTCACCTTCCTCGGATCATGAAAATCTGGGTTGAACGTCCTCCTCAGTCGGAACTGCTCAACCAACTGTGAACTAAGCTACAATGGTGTAACTACAGCGGACAAGACCGGAGAATGGTCAACGAATCGTCGACGGCTCTTTTCACGTTCGGATTTTGCGTCATATGACGCCGGATGGGCGGTCACCGGCGTCATTGCCCCAAAATGAGGCTTGCTCCGACGTCCATTGGGGCCGGCAGATGGGCGAGCAAGTCGGCCCACATACCCGGGTAAAGGGGACCGCAATCAACGGTGAGAAGTTATTGACTGTCCGTATTCAAAGAGATTGCAGTTCGAACGTGGTTTTGGAGATGTTCTGGCCATACGAGCTTCGAGGGTTTGGAGCATGCGGGACATGCCAAATTGCCGTTTGGTGACAGACACGATGGGAGATATAGAGAGTATGATAGAAGGAAACAACGCTGATGGCATAGAATGAGCATGAGGCCAGGCGATTCGCCTGGCCTCATGCTCATTCTGTCTCTAACTTACCACCAGCCCATCATGCCATACCCGCCATAGCCCATCATACCGCCCAATCCACCCCAGCCTCCGTGGCACCCCCAGCCGCTGCCGTCGCCATAGTCGCCGTAGGCGCCGGGAGTTGTACTGATTAACTCCTTCACCCGGGCCTCTTCATACTGGAGCCGGGCATCCACCTGGGTCTGGGTCAGGTACCCGTACTTGACCTGGAGGGCCAGCCGGTCCCTGGTAGGCTGAAGAATAGCATCCGTCAGGGCCTTCTCCCCCACGCCCTTAGACTGGGCTATCTGGGCCAGGGTCTTCCCCTGCTGTAGCTGGGCCGCCACATCATTTGCCGTGGTGCCCAGCACGTTGGCCACCCGCTGAAGGGTCACCCGGTCCAAGAAGCCGAAGCCATTGTAGGGGGCCGTTGGGATGGGCGGCTGGGCCAGGGCCGTGCCTGTGAACGTGACCGCCAGCAAGACCGCGAACACGAGACTTCCAAAGAGTCCTAATTTCCTCTTCATTGATTCACCCCCTTTCCGGCATAGTTTGTTAGGTATCCGTTCAAGCGCGGGCTACCAGCCGAAGCGGCTACCGCCCCTTTCTCGTCCGGCCGTTCCGGAGCCCCAACTGTTGCTGGAGCTCCATCCGCCTCCCATCATTCCACCTCCCATCATGCCTCCGCCCATCATTCCGGGGCCCATGGCCCCTCCCCAACCATAGGATCCAGGGCCGTAGGAGCCGCTCGGTCCAGTTTGATAGGGAGACCGCGGAGCGGTGTAAGGGCCGTACTCGTCCCGATAGGGCGGGGTCAAGCCACCATCATCGTCCTCACCAGGAAGAGTCTCCAATTCGGCCAGCCGCCCGCTCAGTTGCTGGACCGTGGCCGCATCGGCCTTACCCGTGATTGGAAGGCCTTCCTCTCCCTGAAAGGCGGCCACCGCGCGCCGTGTCATGGTCCCATAGTATCCCGTGGCGGGAACAAAGTACCCCAGAGCGGATAGGCCCTGTTGCAAGCTCACCACGTCCTCGCCCTGGGTCCCCAAAGAGAGCACACGGTCTCCCGGCTCGGCGGAGGCAACCCCCAGCGACAGCACCAGCAGGGCTGCCAGCCCCAACCCTATCAATAAGAGTCTTTTCATCTACTAATTCTCCTTTCCTTACTTCGGTCTATTGTCATACCCATAGATTCGCCTTACCGCCGGTCGCCACCGCGGGGTCACTTCCTGGCTCCCACGGCGCCCTGCAAGTCCTGAGACAGCCGTGCAGACCTGGCCAGGTGTTCCATGAGCACCTCCCGCATGATGTCGCAGGCCTGCACTATCTTGGGGCTGGTAAGCGAATAATAGACGTTGAGCCCATGGCGACGGGTGGCGACCACGCCCCGCTCCCGTAGGAGCATCAGATGCTGTGAGAGGTTGGCCTGGCGCAGGCCCAGCGTGCGGGCCATGTCGCCCACAGTCATCTCTCCATCCCGTAAGGCGTTGATGATGCGCAGCCGTTTGGGATCAGCGAGTGTCTTGCAGACCTCTGCGTGCAAGGCAAATATCTCTTCGGAGATATCCTCCATCGATCAACTTCCAGCGCTGCTCATCTGCGCGCACGTAGACACGCCTTGCTCCATGGCCTGTGCGGACTCTGCCACATGCTGGCCTCCCATGGTTACAGCACAGTGGGCTACGCATGGAGCGCCTGCGGCAGGGGCGCCATCGGCGATCGCTGCGGTGCCGCCGGCCACTAGGAGTACCAGGGCCATAAACATGCTGAGAAAGGTCTTTTTCACTTTTCGGTTTTCCTCCATCGTACTGTCAACGGCTTAATCGATCTCGCCGGGAACATAGATTCTCGCCAGTTCTCCTTTGATCGATACATCAACGCTTTGGGGCCCAAGGTCGTGAATTCTCGATCTCTTATTCCAACTCCTCCATCTGGATGAAGGGTCCGTGCCACGAATGGTACCAGACGCTCCCCGTATAGCCGTTGACGCTGAGCATGCCCGTCACCTCGCCGCCCTGAAGGGTGTGCAGGGTGTAGTAGCCGTAGAAGGCGTCCGCCTGTTCTACAGTTGTTCCTGGGAGATAACGGTCAAGGTATTGTTGGGCATACGCCTCGGCCTGCTCCGGCCCAACCGGCATGTCGGCGGAGGGCGGCCCCTGGCGATAGTATCCGCCCATCATGCGTCCCATCATGCCATACTTGGTATTCCACATCATATTGGGACCCATCTCGGGGTAGACACTTCCGGTGTACTTGTTCACCAGTAGCTCGAAAGCATGTACGCCTGTGCTTCTCTCCGCGATCTCGGCATAGAAGTTCTGCTCAAACTCCATTATCTCCGTAGGTTGGAGGTCTGGATTGCCCCATGCCGCCAAGTAATCATGAATAGCCCAATTCGCCTCGTCCAGCGAGATCGGGGCAACGTCCCCGGCGAAGGGCTGACCTGCGGTCCCCCAACCGGAACCTCCCATCATGCCTCCCGGCCCCCATCCGCCCATCATGCCGCCGAAAGGCCCAAACGACCGTCCGGGATAGGGCTCATCCGCCCGGGCAATGCCGTTGGCGATCAGCAAAGTGGCAAGGGCGACCAGGATGAGCGCTACGCCAGCGATACCCGATCTGCTGAAGCTCTTTCTTGTGCTCACAGTCATCCCACCCTCTCTAAGTCAAATCCCTGCGCGCCTGCTCAAACTCCGTCTTCGTGATCTCGCCCCTGGCGTATCGTCTCTTGAGAATATCTTCAGCGGATTCCTCGCCATGCGTCCCGCAGTATGGGGCCGCCCGGCTGTCGGCGGTCCACTTCACCAGCAGAACGATGCCTACGACCAAAAGCGCCCAGAAAATGATCATGGAAATGCCTCCTCCCATCCAGCCCCAGCCTCCGTTCCAGCCACCCATCATCCAGGGTCCCATAACTCCTCCTATCGTCGCTGTTCCCAAGTTAGGGAAGGCGATGCATCTGTTCTTCTATGAATATTCTAAGATGCGAATGTGAAGATGTTGTGAAGGAGATCCGTGGAAGTTGTGAAGGCTGTGTATTTAGGGCTACCCATTGCGTCAATGAAAAATCTTACCGAAGGTATTCGTTGCCTCATTGGAAAGATCTTACCCAAAGGGCTGTCGTAGCCGCAGTAGAGCCTGTGGGTAAGTGGGCAGGCCGGAGAGGAACGGAGGGCTGTCCATTTATCCATAGGCCAGCCCGCTGTTGATGGAATGGCCCGGTGCGTGGTGGTAAACCCGCCTGCTATTGTGGACGTGCGATCTTGGTGATATAATCCGGCTCGGTGTGCGAAGGGTCGCGCCCGAGGGCTTCCGGCACCCAAGCTTGATCGAAAGGCGACGGGCTAGTCGCTGCGAGCGGGTGCGCCCATATATGATCTACCCGGTCCGAGCGGCGGGAGAACATGCCGTGACGCCGGCTGGGACAAGGCACAAAGGGCCGAGTCAGGAAAGGAGGGACGAAGCGAGCATACCGTTTCCCCAAGCAGGATTGACCGCAATCATGGTTGTAAATTGGAGGGTAGAAATCAATTGAGATCAATCACCAGAAGGTTCGCTTTGGCTGCCTCCACTGCGCTGATTATCCTCGGTGCCGCAGCTCTGCTGGCGTCGCAGTCCCTGGTTGCTTTGGGGGCCGACACTTCGGGCGGCGTGAAGCTGAAAATCACCGGCGCTTCCATTCCGTCGGACCTGAGGCCTAAAGTATCCTTCACCCTCACCGACGCCAAGGGTAGTCCGCTCCGAGTTTCGGATGTGGACCAAGGAGGGCTGCGTTTCCTGATCGGGGCCATCGCTACCGATCCGGAGACCAAGAATACCAAGGTAGTAAACTACGTCGTCACCACGGCTACCGGTAATGACTACCAGGTAGACGGCGTTGCCACCGGGCCGGCCCTGGCCAGCGCCGACCAGGCGTCTATCGATAACGGAGGCACGTTCACCGATCTGGGGGGCGGCAATTTCACCTATAAGTTCAAGACTGCTGTTCCGGCCGATTTCAATGTTGGTATCACTCATACGGTTGCCGGCTACGCCACCCGCAACGCCCGGGCATCGGTCTCCAACGACGCCTTCTACTTCGTACCCGCCGGCGGACCCGTCGAGGTCATGCGTGAGGTGGTCTCCACGGCTGCATGTAACGCCTGTCACGACGACCTGGCAGCCCACGGCGGCACCCGAAGGGACACTCGAGTATGCGTGCTCTGCCACACGGACCAGACAACAGACCCGGAGTCCGGTAACACCGTTGATTTCAAGGTCATGGTCCACAAGATCCACTCAGGAGCGGACCTGCCCAGTGTAGAAGATGGCAATCCCTACCGGATCATAGGCTTCAACCGGAATGTCTTCGATTTCTCTGAGATCAACTGGCCACAGGACACCAGGAACTGCCAGACGTGCCATCAGGGCGCCCAGGCCAGCAACTTCAAGAACAACCCGAGCGCCCAAGCCTGCGGCTCCTGCCATGACGATGTGAACTTCACAACGGGTGCGAACCACGTCGGTGGCCCTCAGCCCAATACCGCCTGCGCCTCTTGCCACGCGGCCGACGGGCCTGAGTTCGGCACATCGGTAACCGGCGCCCACACTATTCCTACGAAATCCAGCCAGCTTCGGGGCGTCAACTTCGAGATCGTGAGCTTCACGAACACGAAGCCCGGCCAGAACCCAACAGTGGTCTTCAACATCAAGGACAATGGAGGCCAGCCCATAGCACCTGCTGAGATGGCCGGTCTGTCCCTGGTGCTAGCCGGGCCCACCACCGACTACGTCAACGCGGTCTCTGAGAATGCCACCAGCGCCACGGCCACGGGCGATGGTAATTACAGCTACACCTTTAAGGGCACGATCCCCGATACCGCCGCGGCTACGTACGCAGTTGGCATTCAGGGTAACCTGTCCAAGGACGTTACCGATCCTGCAGGTCAGGTTGTCGCTGCTGGAGTTCGGGACGTCGGGTTTAACAAGGTGGCCTATGGGGCGGTGACCGATAGTGTCCCCATGCCCCGCAAGAAGATCGTTGACATCAATAGCTGCAACGTCTGCCATGAGACCCTGGCTCTACACGGCGGAACCCGCCGCAACACCGAGTTCTGCGTGCTGTGTCACAATACCGCTGGTAGCGATATCGGAAAGCGCACCACGGCCAACGGGCCGATGCCTCCCGAGTCGATCTCTTTCGGCCCGTTGATCCACAAGATTCATACGGGAGAAGAGCAAAAGACCAAGCCGTTCATTGTCTACGGCGGCTCGCCTAGCAACCCTGGGCCGATCGAACTCTCCGAGGCGCGGTTCCCCACCGACCGGCGCAACTGCACCAAGTGTCACGTGCCGGGATCCAACCTGCTCAACTTCATGCGGGAGGGGGCGCAGCCCGTAGTTATCAAGCAGGGGAACACTGTCGTGTCAACGACTCCGGCTATACAGTCGGTCTGTATGGGATGCCATGACAGCAAGGTAGCCAAGGACCATGCCGAGGTCCAGACACTGGAAGGCGCGGAGACCTGCACCATCTGTCACAACGAGGGCCGGGACTTCGCGGTCAGCGCGTCTCACGCCAGATAACATCCGGCTGAGTTCTTAACGCAATCGAGTGAGAGGAGGGTAGGGTCGCCCTACCCTCCTCTCACTCCACCGGACCCGCGGGTACAGGCACGAAGCCTGCATCCCCTCGACTTCGCCGGGGCCTTTGGCGATCTGGAAGCATTCATACTCCTAGGCCATTCACAGGAGTATCGCCAAGGTGTGACAGACCTGAACTTTTCCAACGTTGACAAGGGGGTTCTGGCCATTTGGAGCATAGCCACGACCCGGAGCCGGACGAGGCCGGGCCGGGCGCCAAGAATGGTCGCTATTAGGGCCGCGACTATGAAGGACGTCCTTTGACAGAGCTATCAAGGGCGCTGAACAAGCGGCGTCTGCGGATCGTCCTGCTCTTGACGACCTCTTTCCTGGTTGTGGAGGTTGGGGGCGCGCTTTACACGGGAAGCCTGGCGCTGCTGGCCGATGCGGGGCACATGCTTACTGACGTCGGGGGACTGAGCCTGGCCCTCTTCGCCCTGTGGTTCGCCGAGCGCCCGGCAACACCGGAAAAGACCTACGGCTACTATCGCGTCGAGATCCTGGCGGCGCTGGCGAATGCGACGATCCTTTTCCTTATCTCAGGGTACATCCTTTACGAGGCTTACCGTCGCTTCCAGTCCCCGCCCGGGATAGAGGGTGCGCCGATGCTCGCGGTGGCCGTACTGGGCCTGGCGGTGAACCTGGCCGGCATCGGGCTGCTCCGTCGCGGGGCGGAGGGAAGTCTGAACGTGCAGGGTGCCTTCCTGGAGGTCGTCAGCGACGCCCTGGGATCTTTGGGGGTAATCGTGGCTGGATTGGTTATCCTCACCACGCGGTTCTACCTGATAGACCCTATCATCAGCGTGCTTATTGGCCTGTTCATTCTGCCTCGCACCTGGCGCCTGATGAACAATGCCCTGAACGTCCTGCTCGAAGCTACCCCTGCCCATATCAACCTGGCCCAGGTGCGGCGCGAGATGCTGGACTTACCCGGAGTCCGGGAGGTCCATGACCTCCATGTCTGGACCATCACCTCGGGCCTCGAGGCGATGAGCGGCCATGTGAGGCTGGATGGAACCGCAAACCGGAGCAAGCTCCTGCGGGAGCTTGGCGAGCTGCTACGTGAGCGCTTCGATATCGAACACATAACCATACAGGTGGAGGAAGAAGAGATAGGGGAACCGCGGGACCACGAATGAGGGTAGGCGGGTCCGGCGTCGGGGGGATTAAGCCAGGGGGGCAACCCCCTCCTACACAGGCCAGCCTACGTGGGGCAGAGCGAGCACGGTTCTTCGGCCTATGGGCTTGTCGAAATGCATCCAAGCTTCGAAGCCAGCAGAATGGAGGTTGACGTGTGAGGATGGACAGCACAGAGAAGTGGGTCCGTCGGGCCGGCGCACTTACAGGCATTGCGTTTCTGGGCCTTGCCTACGCTGGATTATGGCGTGGCTCGCACCGCCCGAAGGGGCGCATGGCCGGGCCAGCCCCGGTCTTCCTTCAAGGGAGGTTCTCATCATATCTACTGGGAGGAGCGGCCATCCTCGGCCTGCGATA
>Ga0209514_10000172_pt1 | contig 146245 bp, 128 predicted proteins | sample Subgrocontami58m_FD_187452 | JGI IMG/M metagenome (GOLD analysis project Ga0209514, IMG submission 187452) | Subsurface groundwater microbial communities from S. Glens Falls, New York, USA - GMW37 contaminated, 5.8 m (SPAdes) (version 3) | ecosystem: Environmental > Aquatic > Deep subsurface... | reverse complement strand
CCGGCCCCGGAAGCTCGCAGGCGCACGGCCTCGAGGCGCTCCAGGTCGCCGATATCGCACCAGAAAGGGGACTTGTCCTCGAAACCTTTTATTTTTTCCCCGGCGGCGGCCAGGCGCAGGTAGACGCCGGTTATGGAGAAGACCCCCTCCTCTGTCATTTTGGGGAAGATCTCCGGCGAGATCACCTGTATGCCGCTGAAGGAGAACGGCTTCAGGCCGGCGGCCTCCGTTCCGTCTTTCCGCCCCTTCAAATTCATCCCGGCGTCGAAGAGCAGTTTCCTGGTCGAAACCCTGTCGCGGACGGCCAGGGTGGCCAGCGCGCCTGACCCTTCGTGCGCCGCGTAAAGCCCCTTCAGGTCCATTTCGGAATAAACGTCGGAGTTATAGGCGAAGAAGGGTTTTCCGTCATTGAAGAAGGCGGCGGCTTTTTTCAGCCCGCCGCCGGTCTCGAGCGGGAAAGCCTCCTCGCGGGAAAGCGAGATCTTGAGCCCCGGGTTTCTTTCCCGCGCGAAGGCCTCTATCTTTTCGTGGAAGGCATGCGTGTTCACCATGAATTCCTCGACCCCGGCCTCGGCCAGGCGGCGCAGCACTATTTCCAGGATGGGGACGCCGTTCACATCCGCCAGCGCCTTGGGGAACTTATCGGTCAGCGGGCGCAGGCGCGTCCCCAGCCCGGCGGCGAAGACCATGGCCTTCATTCGGCCAGCCCTGGGAATTCCCTGTGGTTCAGTTCGACGCGCGCCCCGTATTTCCGCTTTATGCGGGCGGCGAGGGCTTCCGCGCAGTAAACGGAGCGGTGCCGCCCGCCGGTGCAGCCGACGCCGACAGTCAGATAGGACTTCCCCTCGCGCTGATATTGAGGCAGAAGGTATAGCAACAGGTCGCCGAATCGCCGTAGAGTCTCCTGCACCTCGGGCTGCGACCTTAGGTATTTGATAACGCGCCGGTCACCGCCAGTCAGCGCGCGCAGTCCGTCGACAAAGAAAGGATTCGGCAAGTGACGAACGTCAAACAGAAGTTCCATGTCACGCGGGGGACCAAACTTGTGCCCAAAACTGAGCACCTGAACATGCAGCGGCGTGGCTTCACTCCTGGGGCTAAAGCGTTCAATCAAGACTTTCCGCAGCGTGTGGACCGTGTGATCGGAAGTATCAACGACCTCGTCAGCCAACGCCCGCACGCGCTTCATGGCTGTGCGTTCCGCGGCGATCGCGTCGAATAGACCCTTGCCACGCTCGGCCGGATGAGGACGCCGCGTCTCGCTGAATCGACGCGCGAGAATTGCCTCAGACGCCTCGAAGAATATTACTGAGACTTTGAGGCCGCGCCCGCGCAAGACACGCAACTGTTTAGCAAAGTCGGTAAGGAACCTTCCTTCGCGAAAACTGATCACCAGCGCCGCGCGTTCGATCCGCCCTTTCTCGTCTTCCTGCGCCGAAACCAGACGGGCAAACGTTGGCAGCAACATCAGCGGCATGTTGTCAACGCAGAAGTACCCGAGATCCTCGAAGGCGTTGGTCGCCGCGGTCATGCCCGAGCCGCTAAGGCCGGTTATGATGACAATGTCAGGTGAGTTCTGGGTTTTGGATTTCTTCTTGGCCATCTACAAACTTCAGTTTGTCGCGTTTTCGCACAAAGCTTCTTGCAACAATCAACGACAAACTGAAGTTTGTCGGACGTTACGGCTCGATCAAACCGAAGTTGCCGTCCTGCCGCTTGAAGAGCACGCCCAGACGATTGGTGTCGGCGTCGCGAAACACGACAAACTGATCGGTCTTTGCGGAAAGGTCCAGCGCGGCCTCTTCCGCGGTCATCGGCTTAACAAGGTAGCGTCGCGCGTTAATGATGCGCGCAGGCAGCGGCGCGGCTTCGAGCAGTCCGTTGGGATCCGGGGCCACGTCCGAAGTCTTGCGCGCGCCATGCCTACGATCGATGACCTTCTTCTTAAGTTTCAGCGCCTGCTTCTCGATCTTGCCAACCGCTCGGGTCAAAGCCAAGTACATGTCGGCGTTCGTCTCGGCGGCCGTCAGCGTGTGGTCGCGCCATTGAACGACTACTTCGCCGATCTGCCGATTCTTTTCGACCGCCAGGATCACGTGCACTCGTGGGTCGACACCGCTATTGAAGATATGTTTTAGCTTGCTAAATTGTTCCTCGACATGCTGACGAATTGCTGGGGTAACCAGAACATGTCGACCGGTGTATTCAAACCTCATTTGATTCCTCGGCTCATTTGTTCACAGCACGGCTCGGCGTTCGCGCGATCCCGGTATGCTCATCTGATCGCGATACTTTGCCACTGTCCGGCGCGATAATTTGATCCCATCCTTCACCAAAATCTTTACCACCTGATCATCGGTAATCGGGTTGTGAGTATCTTCTTCTTCTATCAATTTTTTGATCTTGAGCTTGATTATCCTGGTCGATACTTCTTCACCATCTTCGTTCATCATGCCTTCGGTAAAGAACCGTCGCAGCTCGATGACTCCCTGCGGCGTGTGCGCATATTTTCGATTAACGACACGCGAGACGGTCGAAAGATGCATCCCGATATCTTCGGCAATATCTTTCAGCATCATCGGCTTGATGTGCTGAACGCCCTGGTCCAGAAAATCTCGCTGCCGATGGACGATGGATTCGACCACTCGGTAGATCGTCTGGCGGCGGTGTTCAATGTTGCGGAGCAAATCCACCGCGGACCGCATTTTTTCCTTGATAAAGTTGCGCGTCTCTTTCGTCGTCCCCTCTTGCGACAACATGTTTTGATAACTGGGATTGACCCGCAAGCGGGGACTGCCGTCGTCGGCAAAGTAGATCGTGTAGTCGTCGTCCTCTTCCAGCTTTTCGATATAGATCTCAGGAGCGATCAGGACCGGTTCTTCCGACGAGTAACGACGGCCCGGGAATGGATCGAGGGTGCGAATGAATTGCAACTCGGCTGAGAGCGTTTCAATATTAACGCCGATTTGCTTTGAGAGATGAGGCAGCTTGTGTTGCTGCAACTCTTCAAGGTGATCGCGAATTAGCTGAACTGCCAGCCGCCCAGTTTCACCGCGGGCTTCCAGTTGCGCCAGTAAACATTCGCGCACGTCGCGGGCGCCGCAACCAACCGGATCCAGGGTCATGACGATCGCGCGCGCCCGCTCCACGGTCTCGTCAGACCAACCACCGGCGACGGCGATCTCTTCGTTTGTGGCGTTCAGCCGCCCGTCTTCATCCAGGTTTCCGATTACGCATTCGGCCGCTTCGCAGACTTCGCCCTCGGCGTTATCCATGTGGAGCTGCCATTCCAAATGCTCGGACAGCGACGGCGGCTTGGTGAGAAACTGTTCGAAGGTCGGCGCGTCTTCTTTATACTCAAACTCCTGCGTCTTGTAACCGGGGTCAAGGTAATCCTGAAACTCGCGTCCGAAATCGACTTCTTCAAAAGGATCCCGCGAATCTTCCGGCGCAAGCTCCTCGCCAGCTTCCAGGCTCGCTCCCTCGGCATCGGCGTTCGCAGCAAATTCATTTTCAGTTTCCGGCAAAGAAGCCGTTTCAGCTTCGCTCTCTCCGGATCCATTAGAAGAAGGAGCGCCCAGCTCAGGCGCTGCTGCTTCAACCGCAGGCGCCGGAAAGTTCTCTAACTCGCCGCCGCTGGCCATGTGATCCAAAATCTTTTCGGCCATCTCCTGCGCCTCTTCCTGAGTGGCGACTTCTTCGAGCACAGGATTCTCGTTGAGTTGCTGTTGGATCAGGTCGCTCAACTCGAGCGTGGTCATTTGCAGCATCTCGATCCGCTGACGCAGTTGCGGCGTGAGCACGAGACGCTGGGAAAGACTGGTGGTAAGCCTGACTGACATGAATCAAATGATACCTAAATCAACAAACTGCCGGGGATTCGTTTCGCTAACAAGCGCGTGGAGAGATTATAACCCATCGCGCATCGAGGCGCACCGGATTTACATGCGGAATTTTTCACCGAGATAAAGTCTTCGAACTTCGGCGTCGTCTGTCAAGTCTCTTGGCGCGCCCGATCGGAAAATCTTACCCTCAGCCATGATGTAGGCGCGATCCGTGACGCCGAGCGTTTCGCGAACATTGTGATCGGTGATTAGAATCCCGATTCCCCGGCCCCGCAAATAAAGAATTACCGATTGAATGTCATCAACAGCTTTTGGATCGATTCCCGCAAATGGCTCGTCGAGGAGAATGAATTGCGGCTCAGTGGCCAGGGCCCGCGCGATCTCTGTTCGCCTCCGTTCGCCGCCGGACAGCGAATCTCCGCGCGTGTTCCGAACGTGTTCAATGCCAAACTCCTGAAGCAGCTCTTCGACTCGCTTTAACTGCTCGCGGCGGCGCAGACCCATCGTCTCGAGCACCGCGAGAATATTCTGCGCCGCCGTCATCTTGCGAAAGACTGAAGGCTCTTGCGGCAGATAGCCAAGACCGAGCCGCGCACGCAGATACATCGGCAGCCGAGTCACATCCTCTCCTGCCAAATGAACGCGACCCGCTTCGGGCGTCTCCAAACCGATGATCATGTAGAACGTCGTCGTCTTGCCGGCGCCATTCGCACCGAGCAGACCGACGACTTCGCCGGGCTCGACGTGCAGCGTGACATCATCAACCACCCGCCGACGACCGTAGGATTTTTGCAGCTTGAACGTAGCCAGCGCCTGCGCCGAAGGCTCGTCTGACTGGGCCCTGCTCGCAGTCGATGCGGACTTCGCTTCCTTCTGATCACCGATTGGTGGCGCAGAGATCGTTTGCGACAACGCTTCCCTCCAAACAATTCCGTTCTGCGACCGAGTTTACCCGTTACGCACAGCGCGAACAAATGCCTCCATGCGTTCCGCGTCCTTGTGACCGGGAGAAGTTTCGAGCGCGCTGCAGGCATCGACTGCATAAGGCTGAACTGCTTGGATTGCGTCACGTACGTTTTCCGGCGAGAGCCCACCAGCCAAAAACAAGCGCGGCACTGTCTCAGCCACGTTATGGGCGAGCCTCCAATCAACCGTGCGCCCGGTGCCGCCGCGCAACTCAGCATCAAAGGCGTCCAGCATGATCGCGTCAACGTCGTATTCCGCCGCGCGCTCGGTCACGCCTTCGCCGGTGGCGCGAATCACCTTGATCAGGAAGCGATCAGGCAAAAGGGTCTTCAACTCTCGGCAAAATTCAGCGCTCTCGTCACCGTGCAATTGAATCGCGGCGATACCAGCTTCTTCCGCAATGCGGACGATTGATTCAGCAGGTTCATTCACGAACACTCCGACCATGGTTACCGTTCGGGGCAGGCTCTTGATCTCGGGTCTCAAAGCGTCGATTATCGCTTGGGCATCTTTCAGTTTGATGAAACGCGGACTGGGACGATAGAAATTAAAGCCGAGCATGTCCGCGCCGGCCGCGATTGCCGCGCGCGCGTCGGTGAGATTGGTTATGCCGCAGATTTTTATCTTTGCAAACGACATATTTCTCTAGCCCATGCGGTTACGGTCGGGGACCTTTCCCTAGCCCAGGCGTTTACGCCTGGGTATGCAGATCTGATTTTGTTCTTAGCCTCCTTCAGGAGGCTTACCAATACCGCCTTCAGGCCAATCATCGTCTTCACTTTCGAGTCTCTCCAATACCTGTGACAAATTACCGCGACGATGATGCTCCTCCTGTCGGTCAATATACCGGGAAACCTTCTCGATCTCATCCTTGCGCAGAGTCAACACGCCATATCCCTCTTGCCACCGCAACTTGAATTTTGGCTTGATCTCTTTGTTTACGCGAAAGGAAGTTGCGCCTTTGAGTTGGCCGATGAAGTCTGCAAGCAGCACCGTTGGAGGGAGACGGCAAAGCAAGTGCGCGTGATCGGGCATCGCGTTGTGGCGGATTGGCCAGCCACCACGCGTTTTCACTTCTTCGTTCATGATTTCCAAGAGTCGTGGTCGCCAAATGCGATCAACTAGCGGTTCGCGAGAGTGCGTAGCCCAGGCGAAGTGGAAATAAAGTTGGTGAAATACGTGGGACATCTTATTTCTCCTCGAAGGTTCTGAGCCTCCTAAAGGAGGCCGGAAACTAATTAACGATTTTCGTCTCCCCAGGCGTGAACGCCTGGGCTAAGGAAAACTCCTCGCTTCCCAAACGTCACGCCCCGGGCTAGAGGAGCGTGCGCAGTGCCTCTCCAGGATCATCCGCGCGCATGAAGCTCTCGCCAATCAGGAAGCCGCGATAGCCAATCGCTCGCAAACAACCGATGTCGTCGGCAGTCCCGATCCCGCTTTCGCTAATCAGCGTTGACCCTTTCGGCGCGAGCGCCGCCAGTTGAACGGAAGTTTCGAGGGTCACCTCAAACGTTTGCAAGTTGCGGTTGTTTACGCCGATGACGTTCGCGCCGCAGGCGGCAGCACGCTTCATTTCTTCCGCCGTGTGCACCTCGATCAACGCATCCATTCCCAGTTCGTCTTCAATGATCTGGCGCAGGCGAAGCAGCGATTCGTCATCCAATGCTGCCACAATCAACAGCACCGCATCGGCGCCGGCGGCGCCCGATTCGTAAACCTGATATTCGTCAAAGACAAAGTCCTTGCGCAGAATCGGCAGCGCGATGGTCTTCCGCGCCGCCCGCAGATCATCGAGCGAGCCGCCAAAATGATCTTCCTCGGTCAAAACTGAAACGGCCGACGCACCGCCGGACTCGTAAGCTCCGGCAATGATCGACGGATCAGCGTCGCGTCTTATTTCGCCTTTCGAGGGCGATCGACGCTTGAACTCGGCGATAATGTTGATCTTGCTCGCGTCGGCTAGCGCGCTCCGAAGGGCATGGGGCCTGGCGTCGACCCGAGCCTCGTGCGCCATCGCGCGGATTTGCTCAAGCGAGACCAACTTCTTCGCCTGCTCAACTCGCCGCTGCTTGCTGGAAACGATCTCGGAAAGTAAGTTCATCTGAGGAGTCTTCTAGTTCGTGGCGCGAACCAATTGATCCAGCTTCCTGTGTGCTTCACCGCTGTCTATGCTCTGCTGGGCGAGCCGTGTTGCAGTGCGCAGGTCGCTCGCGACGCTGCCAACACGCAAAGCCGCCGCCGCATTCACAATAACCAGCGAGCGCGCCGCGTCGCGTCGCTCACCTGAAAGCACCGCACGAATGATCTTTGCGTTGGTCTCTGCGTCACCACCGTCAGGACTTTCAAACGCAACGCGCGCAAAACCGAAATCTTCCGGAGCGATTTCGAACTTGCGAACTTCGCCGTGGCGCGCCTCAGCCACAAATGTTTTGTCGGCTATCGTCACTTCATCCAGGCCGTCCGCGCCGTGCACAACCCACGCACGCTCGGTACCGAGCAAAGCCAACGCGCTCGCCATCTTCTCGACCGCCTCGGGGTCAGACACTCCGATGATTTGTCGCGGCGCGCGCGCCGGATTGGTTAACGGCCCGAGCAAATTGAAAGTCGTCGGCACGCCCAGCTCGCGTCGCACGCTCGCCACCCGCGCCGTCGCACCGTGATAGAGCGGTGCGAACATGAAACAAATTCCGATCTCGTTCAGACACTTCTCGGAAACTTCGGGTGAGGCTGAAACATTCACACCCAACGCCGAAAGCACGTCCGCGCTGCCACAGCGGCTGCTGGCGGCGCGATTGCCGTGCTTCGCCACGGCTAAGCCGGCGCCCGCGATCACAAACGCCGCCGCCGTCGAAACATTGAAAGTCTTGACGCGACTCGATCCCGTTCCCGCAGTGTCGATGAAGCTAGCGTGACGGGACGTGATGTGCACCGCGCGCTCGCGCATGGCCTCGCTCAATCCGGCAAGTTCTTCAAACGTCTCGCCTTTCAGCCTGAGCGCGATCAGCGTCGACGCAATCTGGGCGTCGGTGGCCGACGGCTCAAGCAACGCGTCGAGAAGCTCCGCTGCTTCCGCACGCGAAAGATCTTCACCGCGCATCAAGCGCGGCAACATTGTCTTAAGTTGCATTTCTTTGCTTCGAAATTGCTATCGTTTAGATGCGGGACTGGTCCCGCTACATGATTTGGGCGGACAAGTCCGCCCTCTAAACGGCTTCAATAGTCTTCACTATCGCGCCGTCACAGTTTCAAAAAATTCGCCAAAAGCTTCTTCCCTTCGGTCGTCATGATCGACTCGGGATGGAACTGCACGCCTTCAACTTTCATCTGGCGATGACGCAGACCCATGATCACTCCTTCGGGAGTGGTTGCTGATGTCTCCAGCGCTTTCGGCAGGCTGCTGGCCTCGACTATCAACGAATGGTAACGACCGGCCGGGAACGCTTGCTTCAGACCGCGAAAGATCGTCTTGCCGTCATGATCGACTTCGGACGATTTGCCGTGGAAAAGTTGCGTCGCACGCACCACGCGACCACCGAACACCCGCGCGATTGCCTGATGACCCAAACACACGCCGAGAATCGGAATCTTGCCGGCAAAGCGTTCGATTATCTTCATGGACTGGCCTGCGCCTTCCGGCGTCCCCGGCCCGGGTGAAATGACGATATGGCTGGGACGCAGATTCGCGCCAATCTCTTCAATCCGCACGCTATCGTTGCGGCGCACTTCAATCGTCTCGCCCAGCTCGCCGAAATACTGCACGAGGTTGTAAGTAAACGAATCGTAGTTGTCGATTACTAGTAACACGAGTTTCAGGTTTCAGGTTTCAAGTTTCAAGTTCGTCAACCGCTTCTGCTTTCTGCCTGCTGCTTTCTGCCTTCTGCCCCCTGCCTACTTCCCTTTCTCCGCTTCGCGCAACAGCATCGCGATGTTTGATTGTCCATTCTTCGCGGCCCAGCTCGCCGCGGTCACGCCATCAACGTCCTTGATTCGCGGGTCCGCGCCCTTTTCCAAAAGCACTCGCACGACTTCCTCGTGACCATAAGAGGCCGCCCACATCAACGCAGTTCCGCCAAGTTTGTTCTTGATGTTCGGATTCGCGCCGCGCGTTAACAAGCTGTGCAAGATGTCCGCGTTGCCAAAGAACGCCGCGCCGTGTACGGAAGTATCGCCATCTTTGTCCTGATGGTTCACCTCGACTCCCCGATCGAGCAGCTTGCGCACGGTCGCCAATCGCTGATGCCAGACCGCCTGCATCAAAGCCGTCATGCCGGTCGGCGTCTCGGCTTTCAAATCGACGTTGGGTTGCGCCAGCAGCAAATCCGCGACTTCATCCCGTTCACCATCGAGCGCCAGGAGCAGAGCTGTCCAGCCATTTCTTCCTTTGGCATTGACGTCGGCTTTGCCTTGCAAGAGCGCGTCGACGATTTTCGAATCACCACGCGCGGCCGCGGAGGTCAGGGCCGTGTCTCCGTTTTCATCCTTCGCGTTCGGGTTGATGCCCGCGACCAGAAAACCGTTAACAGCGATTAGATCGCTTTTGCCCGCGGCGGACAAAAAGGATTTCTCGTCAAAGTTATAGCCGCGCAGTCTCAAGAATCGCTTCGCGGTTTCCGGCGTCGGCTTTTCGTCCATCGCGTCCGAGCAGCCACTGACAAAGAGACAGCAGCAAATCAGAACCTCGACGCCGACCTGCTTCGCAAAATGCATTTGCATGAATGGACTCACTTCGAACAAGGCGCCACGGTCGCCTGCTTAATGCGTACGGGCGCCGCCGGTGTCTCGCCTTCTGCCGGAGCATGATTGATTGCCACGGCGACTTCAATGCCGCGAATGACGCGGCCAAACGCGCTGAACTTTTCATCGAGATGTGGACCATCGCCGACCAGTATGAAAAAGTGTGTAGTCGCGCTGCTTGGTTCTTCGCTGCGGGCCATCGAAACGATTCCGCGCACGTGTCTGACATCGCTCGGTTCGTCAGGGAGATGGTGAGTCATGCGCTTGGCAAGATCGATGTTCCACTTCTCGCTGGTGGAAAGATTACCGCCCTGAATCACAAAATCACGGACCACGCGGCTGAACGTGGTGGTATCAAGCGCGCAGGTCGCCGCCAGATTCAGAAAGCTCCGGACAGTTTCGGGCGCAGATTTGGGCAGCATCTCGATCACAATCAGGCCCGACTCAGTATCCAGCGTCACGCACTGGCCTGTCATCTTTTCAACCGACGCGCCATCGAATGGATCAGCCTGAGCAGGTTTAGTTTCAGCCGGTCGGGTATTTGCTTTCTTTAGAGTGTCGGCACTGGGCGTTGGATTCTGGGCCAGCGTAAGAATAGGCGCTATTGCCATCGTGATTCCCCAAACCACACCAGCGAACACCACAGGCCCGAAGGGCCGGCATTGAGTAGCCACGCCCGTGAGGGCGTGGTTCAGAAGTTTCCTGATGAAATCTGAGGCCCGAAGGGCCGAAACTCCACAGCGTGTTTCCCTATCAATCATGGTTTATGCCGCACCTTCGGAGCTCACGTGCCCAAGTCCTTCCTTACCCCCGCCCTCACGGGCGGGGCTATTGAATGTCGGCCCTTCGGGCCTACAGCCCCTTTTCCGCCAATTCAATCGCCCGAAACAACGCGCGCGCCTTGCTGACGCATTCTTCGTATTCGCGCTCAGGGACCGAATCGGCGACGATACCCGCGCCGGCTTCGACCATGGCAACCCCATCGCGCAACTCGATCGTGCGAATTGCGATGCATGAATCAAGATTGTCGGCGTAATCAACGTACAGCACCGCACCGGCATAGACGCCACGCGCGGCTGGTTCAAGCTCGCGAATGATTTCCATCGCGCGAATCTTTGGCGCTCCGGTCACGGTGCCCGCCGGAAAACACGCTGCCAGCGCGTGGAACCGATCCAGTTCATCGCGTAAGCGCCCGCGCAGACTCGTCACCAGATGCTGGACATGCGAATAGCGCTCAATGCTCATCAACTCGTCGACCGCGACCGAGCCGTAATCCGAAACGCGTCCCAGATCGTTGCGTCCCAAATCGACCAGCATCATGTGCTCGGCGACTTCCTTTTCGTCGGCGCGCATTTCTTCGCCCAGCATCCAGTCCTCGGCTTCGGTCGCGCCTCGCTTGCGCGTACCCGCGATCGGCCGGTAATCGAGCCGTTGGCCATGCGATCGCACCAGCATCTCAGGGCTGGCGCCGATGATCGCCTCTTCGCCAAGACGCAGAAAATACATGTACGGCGAGGGATTCGTAGCGCGCAAGGCGCGATAAATCGCCAAAGGCGGCGCCGCCGTCGGCTTGGTGAACTGCTGGGCGATGACTACTTGATAGCAATCACCCGCGGCGATGTGTTCCTTGATCTTTCCGACCGCTGCTTCGAAACCCTTGCGCGGCCAATTCGAAGTAAAGTGTGCAGTGGCATCCCCTGTTCGCTCTCGCGTCGCAGGCACCGGCGAGCCTTCGCCCAACGATTTCTCGATTTGTTTAGTCTCTAACACTGCCCGCGCGTATAGATCGCGCAACCGATCGCGATCGCCCTTGGCCTCATCGGTGAAAACGATCGAAGTAATCTCCATGAGTTGGCGAACTCGATCGAAAGCCAGGACTGTGCGAAAGAACATCCAGATGGCATCGAAGCCTTCGCCGGGCTTGGCTCCGTTACGATCCAGCGCCGGCTCAAACCAGCGCGCGGCGTTGTATGCCAGATAGCCGACCGCGCCACCGGACAACGGCGCCAAGCCGGCGCGGCGCGCAAGTTTTTTGTCGCGAAAATATTCGCGGAGAAACTCGACGGCGTCTTGCTTGCGCGCTTCACGCTGGCCATTTGTTTCGACGATTGTCTCGGCGCCGCGCCCACGGGCAATCATCCACGGGTTTGCGCCGAGAAATGAATACCGCGCGACGCGCTCGCCGCCTTCGATCGACTCAAGCAGAAACGCATGAGAAGCGTCCCCGGCAATTCGCAGAAATGCTCCCACCGGCGTCTGCAAATCCGCGAGTACACTGCGCACCACCGGCACCACGTTGCCGCGCTTGGCTTCGCGTTCGAACTCTTCAAAAGTTGCTGGAGTCAGATCGAGCATGGGTTCACTCGCGATCTTTTATAACATGCTGGCGCAGGAGGCGGGAACTGAATTAGAATGGCCGCGCTTCGCAAGAGCGCGCAGGCCGCACCAACCCGACCTATGGCCATTGCCGCTGGAACTCAACTCGGCCGCTACGAAATCCGCTCGAAGATTGGCGCCGGCGGGATGGGTGAGGTGTATCTGGCGCAAGATACGAAACTCGATCGCAAAGTTGCGCTGAAGATTCTCCCGGCCAACGTCGCCGACAATCGCGACCGGATGAGTCGCTTCATTCAAGAGGCCAAGGCTGCCTCGGCGTTGAATCACCCCAACATCATCACCATCCATGAGATTGACGAAACCGATTCAGTGCACTTCATTGCCACCGAGTTCATTGATGGCGAGACGCTACGTCAGCGCATGAAGAATGCGCCGCTGAGGCTCGGCGAAGGGCTGGACATCGCTGCGCAGATCGCCAGTGCGCTCGCGGCTGCTCACGCTGCCGGCATCGTCCACCGCGACATCAAGCCTGAGAATGTCATGCTGCGGCGCGACGGCATTGTGAAGGTGCTGGACTTCGGGCTTGCGAAGCTGAGTGAGAGAACTGACACGCGGGCGGTGGACACGGAAGCGGCGACGAAAGCTCTGGTGCAAACGGAGCCGGGAGTGGTGATGGGGACGGCCGCGTACATGTCGCCCGAGCAGGCACGCGGCCTGGCGGTCGATGCGCGCACAGATATCTTCAGTCTCGGCGTGGTGATCTATGAGCTGGTTGCCGGTCAAGCACCGTTTGGCGGCGCGACCAGGAGCGATCTTATTGTTGCGCTCCTTGAGAGAGACCCGCCGCCCCTCGCGCGTTTTACACCTGAAGCGCCGGCCGAGCTGGAGCGGCTCGTGATGAAGACTCTGGCTAAAGACAGAGACGAACGTTATCAAACGGCGAAAGATCTGCTCATTGATCTGAAGGGATTGAAGCAGAAGCTGGTGGTTGACGCAGCGATCGAACGCAGCGCGCCACCTGAGTTAGTGGCCGAGGGCGGCGAGGCAAAGCCTACGGACGGTCAGGTCGTCTCGACTGCACTGAGTACGGCTGCACGGACGGCGGTTGAAGGCAAGCGCATTACATCAAGAGTGGAATACGTTGTTAGCGAAATCAAACGTCACAGGGCGGCGACGATTGCTGTCGTGGTGCTGGTCGTAGCCGCGGTTGGGCTTGCAGCCTACAGGTTTCTGAGTCAAAGAGAATCATCAACGCCATTTCAGACATTAAGGATCAGCCAGTTGACTACAATCGGCAAAGTCTTCCTGGCCAGCATCTCACCGGATGGGAAATACATCGCTTACGCGGTTGATGACGGCGAACAGCAGAGCCTGTGGGTGAGGCAAGTAGCGACAACGAGCAACGTGCAGGTTGTTCCCTCAGCAGCTGGTCAGTACCGGGGGATCACTTTCACACCGGATGGCAACTATGTCGATTACGTGGTGTGGGAGCGAAGCAAGAACACGATATCACTGTATCAAGTCTCCGCGCTGGGCGGCGCGCCAAGAAAGCTCTTAGATGATGTACACACGCCGATTTCCTTTTCATCCGATGGTAAGAGATTCGCCTTCGTACGACTCAATCCACATGGTGAATACGCTCTGGTAATCGCCAAAGCAGACGGCTCGGGAGAACAAGAGTTGGCCAAACGAAAGCTGCCCGACTTTTATTTTCCTCAAGGCGGGCCAGCGTGGTCGCCTGACGGAAGGATCATAGCCTGTGCCGCAGGAAGCCTTACCGCCGGGTTTCATGTGAGCGTCGTCGCAGTTCGTCTGGAAAACGGAGCGGAAAACGCAGTTACATCACACCGTTGGTTCTGGGTAGGACAACCAAAATGGCTGAAGAACGGAAGGGGTCTGGTGATGACAGCCAAGGATCGACTCTCGGGGCCAGAGCAGATCTGGGAGCTGTCGTATCCAGGTGGCGAAGCAAAACAGCTAACCAACGACTTAAATGACTATCACAGTCTCAGTCTTAACTCGGACTCAAGCATTATCGCGGCAGTCCAAAGCGTCCGGATATCAAGCGTGTGGCTTGCTCCAAGCGCTGACAGCTCTCGTGCCAGGCAAATCGCGCCGGGCTACTACGACAGTCTGGCATGGACACCGGAAGGCAGAATCGTCTACGCCTCAAGCGAGAGCGGCAATCCTGACATCTGGATCATGGACGCCGATGGCAGCAACCACAAACAACTGACATTTGACGCGCACACTGACTTTGATCCTGTTACCTCACCCGACGGTCGCTATGTTGTCTTCATTTCCGATCGCGCGGGCGCCTTCAACCTGTGGCGAATGAATCTTGACGGTAGCAATCTCAAGCAATTGACTAGCGGTGGCGGTGGGGAATCTCCTTACTTTTCGTCGGATGGCAAATGGGTGCTTTACTCAGACTTCGGCCACGGGAAGATGAATTTGTGGAAGGTGCCAATCGACGGCGGAAGTGCGGCGCAGATCAGCGATAAAGGTTCGTGGTCGCCGGTCGTTTCGCCAGACGGCAAATTAATAGCTTGCTACTATGCGGAGGACGAGGCAGGCGCGGCGAAGCTTGCAATCATTCCATTTGAGGGCGGGCCGCCAGTCAAAATGTTCGACATCATATCGCTTGCGGTTCACTGGACTCCTGATGGGCGTTCGCTCACGTACCTCGTCGACAATAAAGGCGTTTCCAACATCTGGAGACAGCCGCTTGGTGGCGGGCCGGCCAGTCAGTTAACCGACTTCAAAACTGATCGTATTTTCTGGTTCGACTGGTCCCGAGACGGCAAGCAGCTAGCCTTTGTACGCGGAGCCGTGTCTAGCGACGTGGTTTTGATTAGCGATGTTAAATGATGGCTCTTATTCCAGGCACAAAACTCGGCCGTTACGAAATCCGCTCGAAGATTGGCGAGGGCGGGATGGGCGAGGTCTATCTGGCGCAGGACACCAAGCTCGATCGGAAAGTTGCGCTGAAGATTCTGCCTGCCGATCTCGCCGCCAATCAGGATCGAATGCGGCGCTTTGTGCAGGAGGCGAAAGCAGCAGCCGCGCTCAATCATCCGCACATCGCACACATCTACGAGATCGGCGAGCACGATGGAGTCCATTTCATCGCGATGGAGTACATCGAAGGCCGTACCTTGCGCGAGAAGATTCATCAGGAGCGAACCGAACTGAGCAAGTTATTGCGATACCTGCAAAACGTGGCGGAAGGGCTGGCGAAGGCACATGCGGCGGGGATTGTCCATCGCGATTTGAAACCGGACAACATCATGGTTACCAGCGACGGTCATGCCAAGATTCTCGATTTTGGTTTGGCAAAACTGATCGAGCAGCCACCCCCTTCAACATCGGAAAAGGTTTCCAGCGAAGTTGTTACCGCCATGATGCCTCAACACTCAACTCCCGGTACGGTGATCGGCACAGTCGGTTACATGTCACCCGAACAAGCCCAGGGCAAGACCAAGGAGATTGATCACCGCTCAGACATTTTCTCTTTCGGCTGCATTCTCTATGAAGCTGCGACCGGTCAACGGGCCTTTCAAGGAAAAGATGCTCTCGATTCGCTACACAAAATTGTTCACGAGCCTACGCCGCAGATCAGTCAGGTAAAACCCGACGCGCCGCCGGAGTTGCAAAGGATCACTCGCCGCTGTCTGGCAAAGGATCCGGAAGACCGCTATCAAACAATCAAGGACGTGGCAATTGAACTGAGGGAACTGCGGCGTGAGCTGGAAGACATCGGCACCGCCACGCCGTCAGCCGGTAGCGAACCACCAGGTGTCGAAGCTGCACCCGGCCAAACCCTCAGCGCGGCGACCAGCCCGTCGGGCTCGCTCTCAACCCGCGCCTCGAGTGCCGAATACCTCGCTTCGGGAATGAAACAGCATAAGGTCACCCTGGTCATGGTCGTGGGATTGATGGCCTTGGCTTTGTTAGCTGCGGGCTTCGGAGTGTATCGCCTGATACGGCAAAAGAAGACCGAGATCTCATTCCAATCGGCGAAATTCACCCGGCTCACGAGCACCGGCAAGGCTTTACGTGCAGCCATCTCACCTGACGGCAAATGGCTGGCGCGGGTGATAGATGATGGCGGGCAGCAGAGCCTCTGGCTCAAGCAGGTGGCCGTCTTTAGCAGCGACACCCAAATCGTTCCACCTGGTGAACTCTATTACAGCGGAGTGGCCTTCTCGCCTAACGGCAACTACATCTATTACTCGGTGTCGGAAAAGAATGACCCGAGGGGCACGCTCTACCAGGTGCCCGTGCCCGGGGGCCCGATCCGAAAAGTGCTGACCGGGATTAACAACGCGGTCGCGTTTTCTCCCGACGGAAACCAGATAGCCTTCTTCTACTATTTTGAAGATCAAGACAGGTTGATGATCGCAAATGCGGATGGCACCGGAGAACGTCAACTCACCATGCGAAGTGGTAACGAGTATTTCTTTAGATCGGGTTTTGCCGGCTTATCATGGTCGCCGGATGGAAAACTTCTCGCGGCACCGGTGGGAAATAGCATGGAGAATTATATGAGTTTGGCTACGATTCCAGTTGACACCGGTGAGATCAGATTGCTCAGTCCGCAAAAGTGGTACGAGGTGCGACAGGTGGCGTGGCTTGCGGACGGCAGTCATCTCTTGTTTACCGCGAAGGACAAGGTATCGAGCAACTTCAAGATCTGTCAGGTTTCCTATCCGGCGGGCGAGGCCCACGCGATTACCAGCGACCTGGGTTCCTACTCCACCATCAATCTGACTGCGGATTTCACTGTGATGGCAACGGTGATGACCGAGGAGGTGGCAAACATCTGGGTGATGCCCGGCTTTGATGCCGCGCACGCAACACAGATCACACAGGGACGGAATCTTAATCGCGAGCCTGCCTGGACTCCGGACGGCAAACTAGTCTACTCATCGAACATGGCCGGCGCTTTTGATCTGTACCTGATGGATGCTGGCGGCGGCAATTCAAAACAATTGACCACAAACTCCGGCACGAATGGCCAGCCGTCTACCTCGGCGGATGGACGCTACATTGTTTTTTCGTCCGACCGGACAGGCGGGTCGCACATCTGGCGAATGGACGTTGATGGTGGAAATCAGAAGCAACTAACTGACAAGGCTGATGATCGTCCGGACTCTTCGTCTGATGGTCGTTGGGTGGTTTATGTATCCACTGCGAATAGGGAAACGATTTGGAAGGTCCCGATTGACGGCGGCCAGCCGATACAACTGACGGAAAAGTTGTCTTTTTCTCCGGCCATCTCACCGGATGGGAAGCAGATCGTTTGTGCTTATCTTGAGGATCAGAATTCCCCCTTCAAGCTGGCCATCGTCCCATTTCAGGGTGGACAACTCGTCAAGACACTTCCACTGGCAGGACAGATCGGGACAAACCTTTCATGGACGCCAGACGGCAGCGCGGTCGTTTACATTTTTACCAACGGTGGCGTTTCGAACCTCTGGGCGCAACCCGTTAGTGGCGCGCAGCGGAAACAGTTGACGGACTTTACTTCTGAGCGCATTTTCGGGTTCGACTTCTCGCGCGATGGCAAACAACTCGCGCTCTCGCGCGGCACGCAGACGGGCGACGTGGTCCTGATCAATTTCAAGTGATTGCCTCGGCAAAATGAATTCTTCCAGACGTAAAGTCTTGAGCCTTGTATTGCCACGCGGCCGACATATAATAAGGGGCGACATGATCAAGGACACTACAGAACGTGAACCCGATCCCGTTATCGAAGCATACAAGAAGGATGTCGATCGCACGTTAATTCGCGAGAACCTGAAGCTGACGGTGCAAGAGCGCCTCGATAACCTCGCCAGCTTGCAAAGATTCGCCGAAGAGTTGCGGCGCGCGCCTAAAGAGAAGCCACAAAGTGGAGACTGATTTTCAGGGGCTTATTCGGATTCTGACTCTTGGCGGCGTTAAATTCATTGTCGTCGGCGGGGTCGCGGCCGTTGCACACGGTTCAGCGCGAGTGACCAGTGATTTGGACATCGTGTATGGCCGCGACGACCAGAACATCTCGGGTCTGGTCGCGGCACTAGCCAATCTCAATCCTTATCCGCGAGGCGCTCCGCCGGGACTGCCATTTCATTGGGACGCGGAAACAATCAGGAAGGGACTTAACTTTACCCTCACGACTGCACTCGGATCGCTCGATCTTCTCGGTGAGATTACTGGCGGAGGCAATTTCGATGATCTCTTGCCACATTCGCTTTTGGTGAAGCTGGACGGAACCGATTGTTTGTGTCTTGATTTGGATTGGTTAATTAAGGTGAAACGCGCGGCTGGGCGTCCGAAAGACTTTGAGGCGGTAGCCGAATTGGAGGCGATCGAGGAAGAGAGAAGAAACCTCGCGTCGTAAGTATCTCGCCCTATCCTTAAACCAACCGATTCGACGCCAGCCAATGCCCACCGTCGACCACGATGACCGCGCCGCTGATATAGCTCGCCGCGTCTGAACAAAGAAACACCGCGGCATTCTCGATGTCTTCGATCAAGCCGAAGCGTCCAAGCGGAATCCGCTTCTTCAATTTCTCTTTGATGGGTTCTGGAACCAGACGCTTCATTCCTTCCGTGTCTCCGATTGGCCCGGGCGCAATCGCGTTCACACGGATTCCGTAACGTCCCCATTCAACCGCAAGATTTGTCGTCAACGCATCGACACCGGCTTTGGCGGCTGAGACGTGAAGCTGCATCGGCGTGCCCAGGTAATGCAACGTCGCACTGATATTCAGGATTTGTCCGCGGTTCTTTTTCAATTCGGCGAACGCCGCCCGGCAAACATTGAACGTGCCCTTCAGATCGATGTCCACGACGGTGCCAAATCCGTTTGGCGAAAGCTCTTCCGCCGCGCAGAGAAAATTTCCGGCCGCGCCATTGACAACGATATCAATCTTGCCGAACCGCTCGACAGTAGCGGCGATTGCTTTTTCGACTTCTTCAGGTTTGCGGACGTCGGCGGCGATTGCGAAGGCTTCGCCGATGGTGGCGTTTTCTAAATCAGCGCCCTCCCTGACGGTCGGGCTAGTGCCCCGCCCGCCGTCGTGCGCTTCGTTAATGGCAGACGCCGCGGGTTCGAGATGTTCGAGGCTGCGACTAACAAGCGCGACGTTTGCGCCGGCTTCGGCCAACGCTCGCGCGACGCCGCCGGTGATGCCGGTCCCGCCGCCAGTAACGAACCCGACCCGATCCTTCAGAACTCCGCTTCGAAAAACTGAATTAGCCATTTGCGTCTGTCTCCACCTGAAGCTTTAGCGCTTCCTTCAAACTGAGTCTTCCTTCATAGATCGCTTTACCGACAATCACACTATCAATCAGCGGCTCGCGCGCGGCCATCAGATCTCGAATATCATCAAGAGTAGAAACCCCGCCCGAGGCCGTCACTTTCAAACCTGACATCCGCGCAATATCGCGCGTTTGTTCGATGTTCGGGCCCACGAGCATGCCGTCGCGGGTCACGTCAGTGTAAACGATTCTTTCAATCCCCGCCTCACCGACGCGCCGAGCGAGATCGACGGCAGACAGGCTTGATCTCGTTTCCCAGCCGCGAGTCATGACCCGACCATCGCGAGCATCAATGCCGACGCAGACCCGCGCACCAAACTTTTCAGTTAGCTCGTCCAGCACCTCGGGCGTTTCAACGGCCATGGTGCCGAGGACAATTCGCGCTGCGCCGCCGTCAATCATCTGTTGCACATCGCTGAAGGATCGCCCGCCACCGCCAAACTGAACCGGAACTCCCACTGTTGAAATGATCTCAAGCGCCACGGCGCGATTTGGCGACGGCTTTCCGCCAAACGCTCCGTCGAGATCGACAACATGAAGCATTTGCGCACCTTCGGCCGCGAACCGTTTGGCTACGTCCAGTGGATTATCGTCGTAAACTGTGACGAGCCGACGGACTCCCTGAGCCAGACGAACGCATTTCCCATCTTTCAGATCGATTGCCGGAATCACCAACATAGCTCTACTGCTCGTTCTTTATGACCCTGAGTACTTCGTCAAACAGCGCGCCATTAGTCGAAATTGCATTGCCGCCGCGAATCGTTCGCGCGCCCTTCCAGTCGGTGAAGCTGCCGCCTGCCTCTTCGATGATCGGCTTGAGCGCCGCACAATCCCAAACATTCATAACCGGGTCAAGCATTATTTCGGCTCGCCCGGTTGCCACCAGCACGTGGCCGTAACAATCTCCCCAGGTGCGCCGCGCCTTCACGAGACTCTCGAGCTGCGCCGCGGCATTTCCAAACCCATACTGGTCACACACTCCAAAATCGGTGGCCAGCAGTAAAGCTTCTCTTAAATCACAGTTGGTCGATACGGTCGTGAGTTTCCCATTCCAGAAACAACCGAGGCCTCGAGCGGCGTAGACTAGATCACTTAACGCCGGAATGTTCACGACGCCCAGTACGGCTTCGTCCTCGATCTCCAATCCGACCATCACGCCATAGAGCGGCACGCCATGAACAAAGGAAAACGTGCCATCAATGGGATCCACAATCCAGCGTCGATTAGAAGAGCCTTTACGTTCGCCCTCTTCTTCGCCGAGGATCGCATCCTCGGGAAAATATTCGATAATGCGCCGCCGCAAATGCGCCTCCGCTTCGCGATCGGCGGCAGTGACAAAACTTCCATCACGCTTGGTCTCGATGGCAAAGGATTTGCGGAAATACTTAAGAGTGATCTCGCCGGCCTCACGCGCGATGGCGACGGCGAACTCCAGGAGCTTCTTCAACTCTGCGCTCTCGGTCGTCATTTTGTGTCTTGCTCTCCCTGCCGCATCGCCAACTCATCGCGGATTTGGGCCAGCGTCACGCCGCGCTCAACTAACAGCACGGTCAGGTGATAAATCAGATCCGAAGTCTCCTCGATCAGTCGCTGATCGGTTTCAGACTTTCCCGCGACCACCGTCTCGGCGGCTTCCTCTTCGACCTTGGCCAGGATTTTGTCGAGCCCTTCATTGAAAAGATAAGTGGTGTACGAACCTTTTGGACGCTCTGCCCGGCGACGCTTGATAAGAGCGTAGAGTTCGTCGAGCAACTCGCCCAGACTTGTCGAGTTGTTTAGGCTTTCCGTATCAGCCAAGCTCTCGGCCCTGCCCTCAAGACCTTCTGCCTGATCTTGAAAGCACGTGCGAGCCCCCGTGTGACACGCCGGGCCGGCCGGGACCACGGAAACCAGTAGCGCATCCCGATCACAATCGAGTTTGATATCAACCACGCGCTGGATATGTCCGGACGTCGCGCCCTTGTGCCACAGCGCAGCGCGCGAGCGCGACCAGAACCACGTCTCGGCTGTTTCAAGTGTACGACGCAGGCTTTCCCCGTTCATATAGGCAAGCATCAATACTTCGCTGGTGTTTGCGTCCTGCACAATTGCCGGGACCAAACCGTAGCCGTCGAACTTTACGTCTTCCTGTTTGAATTTCATATTTGGCGAATTTATCGCACGACCACGCCGCGTTCGCGCAAGTATCGTTTCACCTCAGGAATGGTAAATTCCCCGAAATGAAACAGCGAGGCGGCCAATACCGCGCTGGCGCCGCCTGCGGTAAGCGCCTCAAGAAAGTGTTCCAACTTCCCCGCCCCACCCGACGCAATCACTGGAATTCTTACGGCGTCCGCAATCGTGCGCGTCAGCTCGATGTCATAGCCGTCGCGCGTGCCATCGCAATCCATGCTGGTGAGCAAGATCTCTCCGGCGCCAAGCTGCTCCGCGCGCCTGGCCCATTCCACCGCGTCCCAACCCACGTTGTGCCGGCCACCGTGCGTATAAACTTCCCAGCCGGCGTTGGCATCCATCGCCGCGCGACGCCGCGCATCGATGGCGACAACGATACACTGGCTGCCAAAGACAGCGGCGCCCTCGCTAATTAGTTCGGGCGTTTCGACAGCCGGCGTATTCAATGAAATTTTGTCGGCGCCCGAGCGAAGTATCGCGCGCACATCTTCAAGAGATCGCAACCCGCCGCCCACGGTAAGCGGGATGAAAACTTCGTCAGCGACCCGGCGTACAAGTTCCGAAACGATCTCGCGCTTATCCGACGAAGCAGTGATATCCAGAAATGTCAGTTCGTCGGCGCCCTCAGCATCGTAACGCTTCGCCTGTTCAATTGGATCTCCAGCGTCAACCAGAGAGACGAAGCGCCTGCCTTTGACCACGCGGCCGTGATCGACGTCGAGACAGGGAATGATTCGCTTTGCCAGCATCGATTAGGGCCAACCAGCATCTGCACGAGCAGCGCTTAGTGATGCGAAGTTGGCCAGCAGACGTAACCCGACCGTTTGACTTTTCTCGGGGTGAAACTGCACGCCAAAAACGTTTGCGCGACCCACGACCGAAGCGTAGGGCACGCCATAATCAGTCTCTCCGAGAACCACCCGTGGGTCGGAGGGCGCGCAGTAATACGAGTGCACAAAATAGAAAAAGGACTCGTCTTCGATGCCGGTAAACAAAGGATGCCGATCACACTGGCTAATCTGGTTCCAGCCAACCTGGGGCACCACCAGATCATCATCCGCGAAGCGACGCACTTTTCCTTGCAGCAATCCCAGGCCCGCAGTGCGGCCAAACTCTGTCGACTCTTCAAAGAGCATCTGCATGCCGACACAAAGGCCCAGCAGCGGCGCACCTTGCCCGACTCGCTCGCGCACGATCTGGTCGAAGCCCCTTGTGCAAAGCTCTTTCATACAGGCCCCGAACGCTCCCACGCCGGGCAATACCAAACCTTCGGCGGCCCGCAACTCGCACTCGTCGTGACTCACAAACGCTTCGCAGCCGGCCGCCGCGAACGCCTTTTCAACCGAGCGAAGATTTCCTGCGCCGTAATCGATGATCGCGATGCCACTCATAATGCGGATGAGCTAAAGAACTCCCTTGGTGCTCGGTACGCCGGTCACGCGAGAATCGCGCTCGACAGCTTTTCGCAAAGCGCGCGCCGTCGCTTTGAAAGTTCCTTCCAGCATGTGATGGGTGTTGCGGCCCCGCAGGCAATCGATGTGCAAATTGAACTTTGCAGTTTCCGCCAGCGAACGCCAGAAGTGTTCCGCCAGCTCAACCGAAAAGTTTCCGATTTTCTGGCGGCGCACGGCGACTTCGTAAACCAGATAGAATCGGCCGGATAGATCGATCACCGCACGGCACAGCGCCTCGTCCATAGGAACGATCGCTTCGCCGTAACGGGCGATGCCCTTTTTATCGCCAAGCGCTTCGTCCAGCGCCCGCCCGACTGAAATCGCGATATCTTCAACCGAGTGATGATCGTCAATTTCCAGATCGCCTCGACAGGTAACTTCCAGATCGAACAGGCCATGCTTTGCAAACAGTTCCAGCATGTGATCGAGAAAAGGCAGTCCGGTGTCGATTTTCGATCGACCGGCACCGTCCAGATCGAGCTTGACGCGCACATCCGTTTCCTTCGTGCGACGCCGAGTCTCCGAAACGCGCTTGCGATTTGCATTCTTTGTCTTCAATGTTGCGTCCTCAATCTAAACTTGCCGCGCTCTGAACATATCGCGCAGCGACGCGATCAACTTGTTGGTTTCTTCCGGGGTTCCCACGCTGACGCGAAAGTATTCCGCGAGCATCGGATAGCCGCTCACGTCACGGATCAGGATATCGCTCTGCAGGAGGTGGCGAAAAACCTTGCGCGGCTCGATCGCTGAACGCACGAGAAGAAAGTTTCCGTGCGAAGCAACGGGATCGAGCCCGGGAATGTTTCCGATCTCAACAAACAAACGTTCGCGCTCGTTGACGATCTTCTGAACCATCGGTCGCAGTTCGCCGTCATACATTTCGACCGCGACCTCTGCCGCTGTTTGCGAAATCACGTTCAGATTGTACGGCAGCACGGCCTTGCTGATCTCGTGCGTCAATTCGGGCGCGGCAAGCAAATAACCAACTCGCAAACCCGCCAATGCCATCGCTTTTGAAAATGTGCGCAAGACAATCAGATTTGGGTGAGCGCGCAAGAGAGGCACCACCGAATGGCGCGCGAATTCGTGATATGCCTCATCGACGACTACGATCCCACGCGCCGACGCCAGCAGATCCTCTAATTCGCGATCGGCGATCACGCAACCCGACGGATTGTTTGGCGAACAAATGATCGTGACGTCAGGACCTATCGTCATGATGGCTTGGTGAATCGCGTCGACGTCATAGCTCAACGCCGAATTCAGCGGAATGCTCGTAACTTCGGCCCCGAGTACGGTCGAGATCTGCCGGTAGAGAGCAAAGGTCGGCTCTGAAATCAGCACGCGTTTGCCTTCGCCAAGCGTGACCATCAGCAGCGCCTGAATCAATTCGTTTGATCCGTTGCCCGCAATCACACCGTCCGCGGTCCACCCGGCAAAGGCCGCAAGCTTTTCCTGCAAGCGGAGGGGAACGAAATCTGGATAACGCGACCATTTTCGTGCGGCGAGCCGGCGCCAGGTTTCTTCCTTGACGCGTTCGGGTGCATCCCACGGATTCTCGTTTTGGTTGATTTTGACCAACGCGCGATCTGGCGAGAGTGCGTATGCTCTTAGCGCGCGGACCCCGGGCTTGATGACTTTCAAAGAATCGCTCATTTCAGTCGAGCCTCCACTGACTGCGCGTGTGCCGTTAAGCCTTCCGCCTCAGCCAACGTTGCGATCTTTCCGCCAACTCTGGCGAGTTCATCGAACGAATATCGAACAATGCTGGTTCGCTTCAGGAAATCATAAACCCCCAACGCCGATGAAAACCGCGCGGTCCCGCCGGTCGGCAAGATGTGATTTGGACCGGCAAAGTAATCGCCTACCGCTTCGGGAGTGGACGCGCCAAAAAAGATCGCCCCGGCGTTTTTGATTTGGGCGGCGAGTGCTTCGTCGTCTCTGGCGATGATCTCGAGGTGTTCGGGCGCCAACTCGTTCACGACGTTGCACGCGTCATTCAGATCACCCACGATAATAATTGCACCATAGTCCCGCAAAGACTTTTCGATGATTTGTTTTCGCGAAAGGACTTCGACTTGTCGCTCGATCTGAACAGCCACGGCCCGCGCCAGAGTTGCACTGTTGGTAACCAGCACTGATGATGCGTCTTCCCCGTGTTCGGCTTGGGCCAACAAATCTGCGGCAACAAAAGTTGCGGGCGCGGTTTCATCGGCGATGATTACTACTTCGCTGGGGCCGGCAATTGAATCGATTCCCACCTGGCCAAAAACCAGTTGTTTTGCTGCCGCGACGTATTTGTTTCCCGGTCCGGTGACCTTGTCAACCCGCGGGATCGTTTCAGTACCAAACGCCATTGCCGCGATTGCCTGAGCACCGCCAATGCGATAAACCTCAGTGACATTCAGTTCAATCAGGGCAGCCGCGACGGCGGGAGTCTCGGCAATAGTTCGCGGCGGCGTCGTGACGATGATGCGTTGAACCCCGGCCACTTGGGCAGGGACCACGTTCATCAGGACTGCTGATGGATAGGCCGCCGTGCCACCGGGAACATAAAGTCCGGCCCGCTCAAGCGGCGCTATCCGCTGTCCCAGAACTACCCCTGCGCGTGGACTGAACTGCCACGACCGCTCAACTTGGCGTTCGTGAAAAGCGCGCACGTTCTCGATCGCCGCGCGCAGGGACTCAAGCACCGGGGCCGAGATCTTTGCTGCTGATTCTCGCAAGGTCTTTTCGTCAACACGCAAGTCCGCGGCCTGAAATCGAACGCCATCAAAACGCGCGGTGTAATCAATCAAGGCCGCGTCGCCTCTTTGCCGCACGTCATCGATGATTGCTGCGACTGCGCTCATCAGTTCGCGATCGAGGCCGATACCGCGACTTCTAATGTGCGCGATCATTTCCTTCCGGCCAACTCGATCTTTCTGGACGATGGTTCTAATCATTGTTTTGTCTGCGTTTCGGATTTGACAGCTTTAACAGCCTCGCTCAGAGCATCGATCAGGCGCGCGATGGCTGCGGCCTTCAACTGATAACTGGCGCGATTAACGACCAGGCGACCCGTTGATTCGGCAATCTCTTCAACGATTGTCAATCCGTTTTCGCTAAGGGTGCGGCCTGTCTCAACCAGATCTACGATGCAATCGGCGAGGCCAAGCTGCGGCGCCAATTCAACCGAACCGGAAAGCTGGATCATCTCAACCGGAATTCCCTTCGCCGCAAAATGTGCGGCGGCGACACGCGGAAACTTTGTCGCAACCCTCAAGATGCCAGCGTCGCCGGGTAAATTTTCGTTTTGAGCCGCGACGACTAGACGAACGCGGCCGATGCCCAATTCCAGCGGCAGGAGTAAGTCAGGTTCCGACTCAAGCAGAACATCCCGACCGACCACGCCACAGTCGGCGATGCCATGCTCGACATAAACCGGGACGTCGGCCGGCTTTACAAAAACAAACCGATATTCGCCTGACTCATCTTCGATCGCGAGCCGGCGCGTAGTCAGGGCCATTTCACTGGCGCGAACGCCGGCGCGCGCCAGTAATGCGAGCGCTTCTCCCTGCAGGCGTCCCTTGGCAATGGCAATAGTTAGCATCAGTCCTGATCCGAACTCTGGAGCTCGATCCTGATTCGTTCGCCCGCCGCCCTTCGTTTGGCGGCTTCGCGAAAAATGTCCTCCGAGCCTGGACCCTTAATTACCGAATACCGGGAAACGTGTTCGTCCAGTCGCGACCTGCCGCTGCGCACCAGCACCTCGGTCAGTCCATCCAGATCGAGCACGAAACCGATTGCCGGCTCAGCTCTCCCAAAATTTTCGGTGAGGTGATCGTATCGGCCGCCACGTCCAACGCGAGCGCCCAATCCATCCACATAAATCTTAAAGACCAGCCCGGTGTAATAGTCGAGCGCGGCCAAATCGCCCAAATCAATTTCGAATGTCTTTGATAGCCCGAGCGACTCGATTCCGAGCCAAACCGTTTCCAGTGCGTCGAGCGCGGCAACCGAGCGCGGATTGGTGATCACGCCACGCGCCAGGTCGATAATCTCGCGCTTGCCGGACAGGCGTGTCAGCCGGGAGAACACCTTCCGCTCTTCCGCCGTTGTATCGTATGCATCCATAAAGCGCTGTAACTCCACCCCATCACGAGTGTCGATTAGTGCCCGCATCCGGGCGCGCGCGGCTTCGTTCAACTCGAGTCTTTCGGCGATCCCATTGAAGACTTCGACGTTGTTGATCGTGATGCAGTAACTCTCTTCAAGACCGAGCCGCTGCAAGACCTCGGCGGCGATGGCCAACATCTCCAGGTCAGCAAGATCACTCCGGGCTCCAATTAGCTCGCAGCCAAGCTGCGTGCTCTCGCGCCGCCATTCCGTCTGGGACTTTTGGCTCTGTCGATAGACGGGCGCGGCATAAGACAGACGCAATGGCCGCGGACGGTCAGCCAATAACGTTGCGGCGGCGCGCGCGACGGACGAAGTGATATCGGGACGCAGAGCCAGCAAACTCCCGTCGCTGTCGGTGAAGCGGAATGCGCGGTGCGCCTCGGCGCCCATGCCGCGTTCGAAGAGCGCGAAGTAATCCACCGTGGGCATGATTACCTCCTCGAAAGACCAACCATCAAAGACCGACATGGCACAGTCTTCGACCGCGCGCCGCAGAGATGCGGCAGCGCCCGTGTAATAGCGCATGCCGTTAGGAATTTTTGAAAGATGGTCGCTCATAAAACAAAAAACCCGCTGCCGGTTATTTGCCGGCAGCGGGTTCGTCAAAAGAGTCCTAAGTTCTTAGATTCTTTGCTAGAACACACTCACCAGCCGGTCATCAAAATGATGACCGCCATGATGCAGATGATGATGTGTTCTTACGGATCTCATGGAATTAAGCCACGGGTTTTATAGACGACCCGACCTTGTTTGTCAATTCGGACATGAACCTCAACCGCCAGGAATGTACGGCCGAGCTTGGACGATGTAGATTTGCCCTTTCATATAAGCCCATTCGATGTCCTGATCTTTTCCGTGAAAGATTCGCTTGATATGTTCAGCGGCAGCTGCCAGACGGCGCACCACTTCATCAGTCAGCACCACCCGTTCACCGCTAATTGGAATCTCTTTGATGCCACCGTGCTCGTCGAATATCAAAAGGCTGTCCTCTTCGGATCGCGTCAGGACCTGGACCGCGTTGGCAATAGGACGATAAACAACCTGCTCGGCGATCCTCTGCCCTTCCACCACCTTCATCCCCAGGCCGCGCTTGGCGCTGATGTAGATCGAGCCTTTGTTGATCGGATTTCCTGCTTCGCGGTTGAATGGATCCGCAGTAATCATTACACCCGAACTCTCCGAATTGATCCCGTCCTGAATCAGCACCGCCATGTAGATCTTTGCGTGATCGATGCCGGCGCGCTCACGCGCTTCGTAAGCTTCAAAGTTCCACACCGAAGCCCAGACCGTCTTGATTGCGTCGACCAGTTGCTCATCGCCGCGAACATTCGGCACCGTCGTGTATAAACCCGCGCCGTTGAAATTCGGCAGGTCCTCACTGTTGGTCGAGCTGCGCGCGAAGACGCCTTTACCGGGAAACTCGGCGTGCAAGCGCCGCAGCATTTCAGCTTGCAGCGCGGCGTTCATCGTTCCCTTCTGAAAGTTTTCCCGCATCCGGGTGAGATAAGCCCGACGATACGCCGGGTCGTGAACGAATTTCTGATCGCTCATCATCGCGTAGATCGCATCGTCCAGCTTGTTCTCTTTCAAGAACTGATCGTAATAGAAGAAAGGAATCGTGAAGCCTGACGGAACCAGAAAGCCCGGCGGATGCGCGTGGATCAATTCACCGAGATTCGCGGACTTCGCTCCGTAAGCGATCACTGACGAAGCGCGCTGCTCGCTCAATGCAGCAAGCTGCGTGACTGACAAATCAGAGCGCGGCTTCATCACATCGAGCCGCTCTTTCAAACGCTTCTGATATTCGTCCAGCACGTTTGTGTCCGCGCGCTTGATCGAGTACGTGTCGCGGCGCGCGTCGAATTCAACCCACCAACCGTTGTATTGCTTGAAGAGCTCCTGCGCATTCTTGATGTAAACGTTGGGAATGCCCCAGCCTTTCGCCAAAAGGTTGATGTGCGATAGCGGCGTCGAAGGCTTCGCCGTGATAATGCCGGCAACTGGCGGAAGTTGAATCGGCACTTCGTCGAGCACGAGGATTTCGTTAAAGCCGATCTCAACGTGTTCGTCGAGTTTCGGAATGACGTGTATACGACCCAGACCTTTCGCCACGTTCAGCGGTTGATACTCCTGATTCTTTGAAATCTCAGTTTGCGAAACGTGTTGCAAGCCTTCGATGTTCGCGGACGCCTCGTCCTGTCGATTTGAATTTGGCTTGAAAGCAACCGGCGTGAAGAAAGTCCTATTGATAACATCCGACGCGAGCTTGATTTGATCCGTGGGAATCAGATCGCCTTCCCAAAATTCGTATGTCCAGCGCCGCACTGGCGTCTGGAAGGCGATCGTGCCCATGATGAAACGGCGATTGGGCTTGAGATAATTGTTCTCAAAGAATTCCTGGCCGCGTTCCAGCGAAAGATATGTGCCGTTAACGAAATCCTTGTGAAACTTGTAGCGGTTCGTGTTGACGTAGTAAATGCGATTCTTGTCCCGGCGATCGATGACAAACAAGACATGCGGCAAAGCGTAAGGCGTGTTCGCATCGTAAACGACGGCCAGCGAATCAAACTCAGCGCGAGAGTGCAACGCGGACAACGATCGCGGTGCGTCCGGAGACTTCGTGGGGGCGGTGGCGCGCCGCGAGGAAGAGCCCCCGGGTGCCTGGGCGTCTAGTGGCGTCGCTGCACAAAGTGTGAAGAGCAGTGCAAAAAAGAGGGCCAGCCCACCTGACCGCTTCGTCGCCTCAAAGGCACGAGAATGGGAACTCCTCAACGAGCCCGCGAAGCGGGCGGCAGAATTTAGCCCAGGGTGTAGCGAGCGTAGCGAGCGGAACCCTGGGTAACGATTGGAAGGAATGATCGAGCCCGCTTTAGCAGGCGACAGAGCACTGTTGAAGACATCGCTCTGTCGCCCGCTAAAGCGGGCTTTGAGACCTTTGCTAGACGGTACCCCGGGCGGCGCTGCGCTCCACTTCGTTTCGCTCCGCTCGCCCGGGGCTACATTCTTCCGCCTGCTTCGCAGGCTCATTGACTCTTGATCTCGTAACGTTCGAGCTGGGTTCGAACGCGCGATAGCAAGAAGCTGCTTCCAAGCCTCCATCTCGCTCGTTCTCGTCAAATGGATTTCGCCTCTTTCACCAAAGCCTCGCCCTCGGACTTGAGCGATTCTAACAGATCATCTACATGCCTCTGCTCGGTCAGATAGCTGTTGATGTTCACACGCAGCGCGCGCCGGCCGTGCAGAATCGTGGATGCGAAGTACGCTTTGCCGCTGTTCTCAACACGCTGTTGCATTCGCTGCTGAATCTGATCCTGTTCCGCTGGCGGCAAGGCACGCGCCTGTTCCGGCAGATAACGAAAGCAACACACCGCCGTTTCAATTTCACCGACCCGTTCGAAATCCGGCTGGGCGTCCAGACAAGCGGCCAGATACTGCGTCAATTCGATGTGCCGTTCGACCGTTTCGCTGTATCCACGTTTGCCCATGAACTTGAAGGCCATCCACAGCTTCAAAGCGTTGAAGCGCCGCGTGCCCATCTGGCCATAACGAAAGAAATCGTATTCAACGTCGGCGCCGCCACGATCTTCGCTGAGGTACTCTGGCGAGATGTCGAAACTATCGCGCAAAACGTTGCCGCCATCGCGCACCAGCGTCGCACCACAGGCAAACGGAATGAACATCCATTTGTGCGGATCGAAAGTAATCGAATTCGCCAACTCAATCCCGCGCAGCTTCTCAGCGTGCTTGTCTGAAAATGCCAGCCCGCCGCCATAAGCCGCGTCGGCGTGGAACCAGCAATCGTTTTCCTTCGCGATCGCCGCGAGTTCCGGCAAAGGGTCGATTACGCCAGTCGAAGTCGCGCCCGCCATCCCCACGATGCAAGACGGAATAAAACCGTTGCGCCGATCTTCCGCGATTCGTTCGCGAAGCCGGTCGACGCGAATGTGAAAGCGCTCGTCGGTATCGATCTTGCGCAGGCTTTGCCGGCCCATGCCCAAAATGTCCACGCTCTTTTCCAAAGAGAAGTGACATTGTTCGGACGCGTAAACCACCAAATCGCCGCGCGCCGGTCGCATGCCCTGTGAGCGAATATTCGCGTCAACCGAATCGCGCGCGCACTTCAGAGCGATGAGATTTGCTTCCGATCCGCCGCTGGCCAACACGCCAAAGGCGTCAGGACCATAACCAACCAACTCGCAGAGCCAGCGGAGAACACGATCCTCGATCAGCGCGGACGTCGGTCCGTTGCGCCATGCGCCGGCGTTTTGATTCAGCGCTGAGCACAGCGCATCCGCCCACACGCCAATCGCCAGCGGCGTCGGATTGAACTGGCCAAAGTAATGCGGGCTCGGCACCATCATCGCGTGCGGCGCCACGTCGCGCTCAAACTGCGCCAGGATTTCTTCAGCAGGCATTCCGGCGATGGGCAGAGGTTCATCAAAAAGCAGTTTGAGATCAGCGGGCGTCGCCGCCGAAGTAACCGGGGCGGAATCAAGGCGTCCGATGTGTTCGCTGATCAGCCGAGTGACGGCGAGCCCCAGCCGCTCGTGTTCTTCTCTTAATGATTCGCTAGTCATGTTATCTTCGTGTCAGAACCGGGAGCGGTAGGGACCGGATCACAGAGTCAGCTTGAGTCCTTGATCCCGTCGCTACGGCTCGGGGTTCTCTAACCGGTTCAGTGTAAACAGAAGAAGCCGGGAAATGCCAACACCGAGTGATAAGTTTGGTCGCGCGCTGCGGAACAACGCGGCCGAGTTCGGAATTCAATTAGGCGCAGATGATGTCACACGCCTGAGCAATTACTACAATCTTGTTCTGAAGTGGAATGGCCGGCTGCATCTGGTGGCGCCCTGCTCGCCGGGAGAATTCGCGACGCGTCACGTGCTCGAGTCGCTGATGCTGCTGCCTCATCTTCCAACGAACGCGCGGGTCGTCGACGTTGGCTCAGGCGCCGGTCTGCCGATTATTCCCTGCCTCATCGTGCGGGCCGATCTCCGCGCGACCTTGATCGAATCGTCTCCTCGGAAAGCCGTCTTCCTGCGCGAAGCTTTGCGCAATGTGAACACCCGCGAACCGGCCGTCGTGTCGGTCGCGCGATTTGAGCGGACGGAGGCTCCTTTGGCTGACTTTGTAACGTGTCGGGCCCTTGATCGCTTTCAGGAGCTCCTGCCGACGCTGATTGGATGGGCGCCGCCTGATTGCACCTTCTTGATCTTTGCTGGAGAGGAGTTGCGCAAACAGATTGAAATCCTGCTGCCAAACGCCCCAGTTGAACGACTCCCCAAGTCCGAGCGGCGATTCCTGATTGCGGGAAAACTCACGTCTGCCGTCTGACGCCGGAAAATTCTGACGAAGTCCAAGGATTTTCTGGAAGGCCCATCGGATTATCGCTTTTTTCTCTATACAGTTTTCTTATAAGGTGCCCGGCGGGGCGTAAATCCCGCCCAGCCTCGACAAATACGGCGCTCAGCGCCCAGTTTTAAGCTTCGATGGAAGGCAAGGAGACTCAGATGCGTTTGCTAACCAAAGCCGGTCTAGGCCTGGCAGTTCTGTTGGTTTCGATAGCCGTTGCCCCAGCGGCAAAGGCTGATCCAATCACGATCCAGACGAGCAGCTTCAACCTGCAAAACCTGGCGAACACTGGGAGCGGCGCCATTGGCGCGGATTCGCTGATCGGCGCGGCCGTGTCCAGTGTCCATACGATTAACGGCGCCGGGAGCTTTATCGCGACCATCAATCCTTTGACCTTCATCACTGGTTTTACTGGAGTCGGATCTGGTGGCAGCCATCCGTTCAACTTCTCGCAACAGATCACCATCAACGGACAGACGCAAACCCTGAACATCTTTGGCAGCATCGACATTACCCAGACTGTGGATACCGTCCACATTCTTTCATCGGCGCCATTGACGTTCAACTTCAGTACCTTCTCGGTCGCCGTTAACGTCATTCCGATGGACATAGTTGGCGACGGCGCCGGCGGCGGAATTTTCTCCGACGCACTCCAGGCAAGATTCACGGTGACTCCCAGGAACTGCAATCCAGTGCCGGAACCAGCGACGCTTAGCTTGTTGGGGCTTGGGATTGCTGGAGTGGCGGCCAAGCTCCGTCAACGACGAAAGCTAGCCAAATCTTGATCCGCAAATCGTCCGAGAACTTTACTTAACCGTAACACTGATCACTTGTTGGCCGCTGATAACGAACTCGGCCGGTGATAACTCGCGCTCGTAAATGAGCGAGAGCGCCATCGGCGTGTATCCGCCCGAACTGCGATCATTGTTCAGCGTTGCGACGACCGAGGGCGGCAAGTTCGGCAACTCGCTGTTGCCGATGACTACTCCCAGCGCCGGCCGTAGAAGTTTCAAGTACAGACGATCGTTCTTCTTAATCTTATTGATCGTGCTGACCAGTTGTCCCAGGTCACGCGGCACAAAGGATTTCGCAGCCGAAGATTCCTGCAACGTCGCGCCGTCCCCGATTGTGATCAAGAGCTGACCTGCGGGGGCGTCGGCGGGTATCTGTACGGGAATACGTTCAACGAATTGCCTTCCTGAATCGGTCCGCACGTACGCCTGAACTTCGACGGTCTCGCCCCGCGCAACCTCCGTGCGATCAAGCGAAATGCGCTCAAGGGCAGCAACGCTCTTGCTCTCGCTCGACACGATGTCTAAGGTGATGCCGGTGATGTTGACGTTGTCAAAGCCGCTGGTCAACAACTCTCCGACCGGACCGACCACCGAACCAGCCGCCAGCATCGGCGCATTTGCTGAAGAAAAGCGGCGCTCAAGCGCGATCGACTTCTGACCGGCGATGGCGATCGAGCCGCGCACGCTGATGGTTGAATCGCCGACGGCCCGCTCGCGCGCTCCAATGCTGTTGAAAACCGTGATTCCCATGAGGAGTGGCGTCAGAAACTCGTCGCTCACAACTTCATACGAAAACTCTTCATCGCGATTCCGGCTGGTGTGCAAAGTGATCTTCACCGGGATCATTTTCGGGGCATGACCTAACTGCCCGTAGATTCCCGTCGCGCGATCCTGCGAAATCGCACCGACCATCCGGTTCGGCACTGCGAGTTTGAATGAGTTGTACGAGTTCGGGATCACAGTTACCACCGAACTTTCGGCCATCGGCATGTCTGAGCCGCCAAGATTCAGAAACGGATGCCCGAATGCGTAGATGCGATCGCCGTCGCGAAACGTAGTCGTGCCGGAGGCAGCCACCGAATAATCTCCGCGCACCAAAAGCACGCTGATCGAAGTTCCCGGCGTCAGTGTCTTTTCATCGAACGAAGCTAGCGGCGTGATTGCCGCGGAACCGCCGATGCCTGACACGGGCAGCAGACCTGCGCTCGTAAGCGCCGAAGAAAAAAGTGAAAGTGTCTGCTGGCTAATGCCGCCGAACACCACCGGCGTCGCGATCGGTTGAATCTGTTGACCCAAAAGCGACGCGAGCGGTGAGCCTGCGACCACCGGAGCAATCAATGAAGTTGCTCCGATTGTCGGCCGCGGCAGGTCAGGTGTCCATTCGGCGCTGGCGAGTTTGGCGAACGAGATCGCGTGTGGTTCGCGGTTCACCTTCGGCTTGTCACTTCCACCTTCAAAGATATCGATCATCTGCTTGATCGGAGTAATGCCGCAGATGGGCTCCTTGGCAAATGGGAAACTGTAAGCAATCGCGCCCACCAAACGATCGTCGATGAACACAGGTGAGCCCGACATGCCAGCAAACACGCTGGTCCGATCGACATTCGAGCCGCTAAGCTTCGCAATGATCGTTGACTGACGAGGGCCGGTGAATCCCGGCAGCACACCAAGAATTTCAACGCCAAAATCCTGAGTCTCGGTTCCTGAAAACACGGTGCGAGCTACGCCCTTCATTCCCGGCCGCAAATCCTCCAGCGGAAACAAAGCAGCGACCGGGATCGATTTGGCAGCGGTCTTTACCACTGTGCCCTGGCCGGACGCGGCAATCGAAAGCGTCGCCACGGCCATCATGACCGCGACGAGGAGCACCAACGTGTGTTTTAGTGATTGCATGTTTTCCTGAGAGTAGCTCCGAAGAATTCCAAGTGGCCGCGAGCCTGTGTCGTCAGCCAATATAGCCCAAGTCCCACGAAAGTAATAGCATGTGGTCGCTATGTTGGATGTTGAAGGGTTCATACTGGTTGGCGGCAAGTCGAGCCGCATGGGCCGGGACAAATCGCGTCTGCTCTTTGGCGGGCAGACTTCGGTCGAGCGCATCGCGGCCGAGTTGCAGCCAGCCACGTCGCAAGTCACTCTCGTAGGCGCTGGTAATCCCAATCCCGATTTCAAAGTAGTTCCTGACTTGCACGCGAGTTGGGGCGCGCTCGGCGGGATTCATGCCGCGCTCAGTGTCTGCCGCGCAGATTGGGCGCTGATCGTGGCGTGTGACGCTCCTTTCGTGACGCGCGATCTCTTCTCGCGGTTGCAAACACTCAGGCAGCCGGACTTGCCGGATGTGATCGCTCCGATTCAGCCTGACGGCCGGCCGCAACCGCTCTGCGCACTCTATCGGCGCGAACCGTGCTGGCGCGAGGCCGAACATTTGATCGCGAACGGCGAGCACACTCCGCGCGTGCTTTTGGCGAAGGTCAGGACTCGGTGGGTCCAACCTGAAGAGCTGGCCGATCTCCCCGGGGCCGAGAACTTCTTTTTCAACGTGAACACGCCAGATGATTACGAGCAAGCGAAAGAGATTTGTCAGAACCGCCTGCGGTAGCGGGCGGGCGCCCCATCTTTGACTTCTTGCCAGCCGACGCAAAGAAGGCACGCCCGCCCGCTACCGCAGGCGGTTTCGGACTCCCACTTCTGCTATAATCGCCCCGCTCTTATGTCAACCCGAAGAAGACTTGCCCGACGCGTAATCAGAGTTTTCCTGCCATTCGTTCTCATCGTCGTAGTCGTGGCGGCCATCGCGATGATTTGGATCGCCTACGGCATCATGCGTCCGCCGCGCGCTCCTTATCTCGTCACGCCGCAAACCTTTTCGCAAGTCACCGGGCCGGCGCTCAAAGCCGTCGACGTCACCTGGAACAATCGCGACGGCACCAAAGCCCGCGGCTGGCTGATTCGCGGCACGGAAGGCGCGTCCGCGGTGATCCTGCTTCATCGCTATGGCGCCGATCGATCCTGGCTTTTGAATCTTGCGGTGAAACTGAACGAGACGACTAACTTCACCGTACTCTGGCCCGACCTGCGCGGGCATGGCGAGAATCCGCTGGTCAGCACATCGCTGTTCGGCGCAGTCGAAGGTGACGATGCGATCGCGGCCATAGATTACCTGCACACGTTGACGACCCCTTTGGGCAAACCGCAAATCGGCGGGCGGATCGGATTGTATGGCGTTGAGTTGGGCGCGTACGCGGCCCTGGACGCCGCGCGGCGTACTCCGGAGGTGCGGGCGATGGCGCTGGATTCAACTCCGGGATCGCCGGACGATCTGATTCGCGCCGTCACTAACAGACACGCCGCAATGAACAACTCTCTCCTGCAACGACTGGGAAGCTGGGGCGTCAGGATTTATTCGCTGGGCAAGTACCACAACATTCCATCGTGTGACCTGGCGCGCTCACTGCGGGAAGTTAAGATCGTACTGTTGACCGGTGACGAAGGCGACCCCTGGCGCGCGTCAACTCTGGCGCTGGGCAAGTGCTTTCCGGGCGGCGCGATCGAAGTGAAGAAGGATCTAACGCTGACTGGTTTCAATCTCCCCGCCTCAACCGGCGAGCAGGAAGAAGGTTACGACCGGCCAGTGATCGATTTTTTTGATAAGGCGCTGCGATAGCGTCTCAGCAAACAGACGTTCACACCACTCTCGTTTTCCAACGGCCACGCCGGAACACCACGGCACTGACCACCGCCAGAGTTGAAAAGGCGATCGTGATCGCGATGAAGACTCCACGCGGGCCCATGCCAAACACAATTGCCAAAACGTAAGCCAGCGGCAATTCCCACAACCAGAAAACGAAGAGGTTGATGATCGTCGGTGTCCAGGTGTCACCCGCGCCGTTGAACGATTGCCCCAGAACCATCCCATAAGCATAAAACAAAAAGCCGTACGAGATGATGCGCAGACAATCAACTCCGTAAGGAAGGACCTGGGGATTCGACGTGAAGATTCGAATGATGGGCCCGGCAAATACGACGAACACGAGGCCGATCACTCCCAGAAATATGAAGTTGTAAAAGCCTGCTCTCCAGACGGCGCGCTCAGCTCGATCGGGATTGCGTGCGCCCAGCGCCTGGCCCACCATTGTTGCGGCGGCGTTCGACATTCCCCACGAAGGCAGCAACGCAAATAGAATCACGCGAATGCCTACGATGTAGCCGGCGACTACGTCGGTGCCAAAGCTGGCGATGATCCGAGCTAGTCCAATCCAACTCGCCATCCCGATGAAGACCTGAAACGTCGCGGTCGATGACAAACGCAACATCCGCCCCATGATCGCCGTCTCAACCCGCAAATGACGGCGGCGAACATCAAAGCGTCCGCCCGGCCGCCACAGTTTGCTCAGTGCAAACAGGGCCCCGGTTCCGCGCCCGATGTTTGTCGCGATCGCTGCTCCGGCCACGCCCATTTTTGGAAACGGTCCAATGCCGAAAATCAGCAGCGGTCCAAGAATGATATTGCTTGAGTTCGCCAGCCATAGGACGCGCATCGCGATCGCTGCGTCGCCCGCGCCGCGAAACACGGCATTGATCATAAAGAGCATGACGACCGTCACGTTCCCGGCCATCATGATGCGCGTGAACGTCGAACCCTGTGCGATCACCGCAGGCGACGCGCCCATGAACGCGAGCAGCTTGGGCGCAAGCGGCGCGCCTATCAGCGCGATCACGATCGCGACAGTCACCGCGAGCAGGATGGCTTGCACCGCCGCCCGCGCAGCGCCATCCGTGTTCTTTTCTCCGATACGGCGCGCAATCGTCGCGGTTGCACCGATGCTCAGCCCTATCGCCAGCGCATAGACGAGAGTGAGCAGCGATTCTGTAAGGCCCACGGTCGCTGCCGCCTCGGGACCAAGGTGCGACACCCAAAAAATGTCGGCGACGGCGAACAGACTCTCCATGAACATCTCGAGCACCATGGGAATCGCCAAAAGAATTACGGCGCGCCCGACTGGTCCCACGGTGTAGTCGCGATGTGAGCCGCACAGAGATTCACGAATCGCTGCCCACATTCCTTCCGCTGATTCCGGCACCGCGGCTGGTTCCGCGTCGAGTCCCGCCGCCAACTCGGCATTGGCAATCAAGCCTGACTCGGCAACATTCTCTGAGCCCGGCAGCGTCGGAAAGCTCTCAGTTATCTCGTCGGAATCGTGCATCTCGATCGCAGTATCTGATTGCGCTTCACAAGAGAGACGGAGTAGACGTCTTTTCAACCCTCAGGGTTGTCAGAAAGTAGCCGGAGGTCGGAGCGCAGCGCAGACCTCCGGTAAAGCAAATTGTCTTGCTCGCACCCTGAAGGGGTGCCAGGCCCTGCTCGAACGAGATCCAAAGGTCTCGCACCCTTTCAGGGTGCTGACGTAAAACCGCTCGCTTCCGGTGGTCTACGACCACCGGCTACTATCTCGCAGCCCTTCGGGCTGCCGGAAGGCTCCAAAGCACCGAGACTCGAGCAGGTGGGCCAAGTATGTCATTACCCAGAGAAGAGGGCGTCTCTATCCAAAGAACCTCGCCTCAAGGCACGCGCACTATCACCAGAGACACGCGGCCATTGTTACCAACGACTTCAGCTTGAATCTTCTGATAAGACGTTAACTGTGACTCGTACTCCGTCGGTACAAAGCACAAGACCAGTCCGCGGTTGCGGTGCGCGGCATCGGCGACTTGAGTCACGCCTTCCAACTTGATCGGCTCGCCGTCCGGGCCGTAATCCAAACGTCCCGCCGCGTAGAATTCCGCCGTTCGCTCGATGTTGTGCACCTGAACTACGCGCGCCGCGCCGTATCCGCGAGCGCCGGCCGCGACCAGCAAATCTCGAACGGATTCTGTGCGCGCTGCGACGGGCGCGGCACAATTGATCGCCATGACCGACGCCAGCAGAGTCGCAATCGGAATCAACACGAGCAGCGCCTGGCGCATCTGCGGACGCAGCAACGCAAACACTCCGGCTGCGACCAAGGGTAGCAGCATGGCGCCAGTACAAAGCCAGGTCAGATTGAGATGGCGAACTGAATACCATCCGCCAACCGACACCAGCGCGATCAGAAGCACGCCGGTAAGTCTCATGACCTTGTCGCCGCGTCCGGCGCGCAGAAAGCAAGCTAGACGCTCGCCCGACAGCAGCGCTACGGCCGGCATCACCGGCAGAATGTAGGCAGTGAGCTTCGATCCTGAAAGCGAAAAGAAAACCACCGGCACGACAATCCAAGCGAGGGCAAACACGCGCAGACGATCCAGCGGCGCGCCGCCGCGCCAGTGCCACTTGGGTGCCGATATGAACGCCGCAAACAAGTGGACCGTCCAAGGTAAAGCGAGCGCGGCGAGCACTGGAAGATAAAAATAGAAAGGCGCAGGATGGTGATACTTGTTCGTCGCAAAACGCGCAAAGTGATGTTGGATGATGAATTGATCGATAAACTTCCAACCGTGCCGAGAGATCATCGGGCCGTACCAGACAGCCGCGACCGCGATCGCCAATGGCACGCCCCAAAGCAGGCTGACCACAAGTCTTCGCCGCGGCCACTCGCGGCGTAGAAGGAAATAGAAAGCAATCACCCCGAACGGAATGACTATGCCGATAAGACCTTTAGCGAGGAGCGAGAGTCCGATGAAGATGTAGGAGATGAGAAGTAGCCAACCGTTCGAACGAGCCGACAGAGATGCCGGCGAACCGCCCGCAGGGATGCGGGCGCTCCCAGCGCGGGCGCTCCATACGAAGAAACACGCGAGCGCGCCCGTCATGGTCATCGTGATGACGATGTCAAAGCTGGCCGCGCGCGCGAACGCGATCACGCCCAGGCTGGAGAGAAAAGCGAGTGCGCCGTATTGCGGTAAATCGTCTTGAGATGATTGTGCGAGATACGCTGCACCCTCCCTAACCGTCCCACCCCAGCCGGGCTGCCCGTCTGGGGACCCCGGGGTCGGGTCTCTGCCAGCGGCGGCGATCCAGTAAATGAAAACCGCAGTCAGCAAGCCACAAATCGCCGGCCCCAGTCGAGCGGAAAACTCGCTGACGCCGAACACGCGATAACTCGCCATCATCATCCAGTAGAGCAATGGCGGCTTTTCAAACCACGGCAATCCGCCGAGCGTCGGCGTGACTAGATCGTGCCGCGCCAACATCTCGCGCGCTACCTGGGCATAGCGCGGTTCGTCCGGGCCAACCAACGGCACCGCCCCCAAACCATAAAAATAGAAGGCGGCGACGGCGAGGAAGAGAAAAGACCAGACGCGCTTGGCAAGCATTGAAGGTTGCAAGTATAGTCGCTCCTGAGCAAGTAGGCAGTAAGCAGTAAGCAGTAGGCAGATCGCTTCAACTGTTAGCTGCCTTCTGCTTTGCGGCCTACTGCCTTCTGTTAGTCATAACCTAAATCATAACCGCTCAACAGTAAAACGTGGCACTTCACACCGCAGTCATCGGCGTTGGACATCTGGGCAGTCACCACGCGCGCATTCACGCAGCGCTGGCGGCTGAAGGCGTCTCGCAATTCGCATCCGTTTGCGATGTAGACGAACCGCGCGCCGGCAGTGTCGCTAAAGAATGGCGAACGGATTTTACTGCCGACTGGCGCTCGTTAATTGGGAAGGTCGACGCGGTCAGTCTGGCGGTGCCGACCGAATCGCATTGTGAGATTGCGTGCGGCTTGCTCGAAGCCGGCATTCACGTCCTGGCTGAGAAGCCGATCTCGCGCACGCTGGAAGAAGCGGATCGCATGATTGCCGCGAGCAAGAAGGGCGGCGCGATCCTACAGGTCGGTCACGCCGAACGCTTCAATCCCGCGCTGGTCGCCCTGCGGCCCTACGTCAAGAGTCCCGTCTATTTCGAAATTCATCGCGTCGGCCAGTTCACCGCGCGCAGCCTGGACATCGACGTGGTGCTCGATCTGATGATTCACGATCTGGACATCGTGCAATGGCTGGTCGGTGAAGACGTCGCAGTGACTTCGCTGCACGCGGTGGGTATTCCGATTCTTACCGATCGGGTTGATGCGGCAAACGCGCGGCTGGAATTCGCGACCGGCGCGGTGGCCAACATCACGGCCTCGCGTGTCGGCACGGAAAAGATTCGCAAGATGCGTTTCTTTCAGCCGCGCGATTACATCGCGGTCGATTACGCGACGAACTATGCTTCGATCAGTAACTTGTCACCGTCAGGCAGTCATGGCCCTTGGCCCGGCGTCAACACGCGCACGCTCGAAGTACAGGACGTTGAACCGCTGCGCGCTGAGATCGAGGCCTTCTTGAGCGCGGCGATGAATCGTTCGCAGCCGCCGGTCTCAGGCGAAGATGGTCGTCGCGCCCTGGCGCTGGCGCTGCGCACGCTGGAACAAATTCACGAACACACCGTGAAGACGGGCGTTGGCGCGCTGCTTCAAAACGCGTGAAGCCGAGCTATCCTCCGATAGATGATTTTAGACGCACATCCGAATGAGAGCATTTCGCACTTGCTGGCTGAGCGCATTAGCGCCGGCGATTTCCCTTCCGCGGTTTACATCGTCGCCGAAAACGGCGTAGCTATCTTCGCAGACGCAGCCGGCGATGCAGTCTGTGAGCCGGAAACGCGGGCGGCAACACTTGAAACCATTTACGATCTCGCTTCGCTGACCAAGCCGCTCGTGACGGGCTTGCTTTGCGCGCGTCTGGTCGAATCTGGCGAGCTAAGGCTCGATAACACCGTCGCGCAATACCTTCCTGATTTCGATCGCGCCGACAAACATCACATCACCGTGCGCGAATTGCTGACGCACACTTCAGGGCTGCCGGCGTGGCGGCCGCTCTACCTCACGGCGCGTGATAAAGAGGGCGCACTCGCGGCCATCGCGAACGAGAAGCTGGTATACAAAACTGGGAAGCGAGTGGCGTACAGCGATCTCGGCTTCATCCTGCTTGGCTTTCTGATTCAGCAGATAACCGGCACATCGCTGGAAGAACTGACGCGAAAGATGGTCATCGATCCGCTTCGATTGCGGTCGACATGCTTCAATCCGAGCAGTGACTTAAAGGGAGATATCGCCGCGAGCGAGACCGGCAACGCTTATGAAATGGCGATGTGCGAGGGAGACTTCTCGTCAACCGCGCCGGAATCCAGACGTGCGTCATGGCGTAAGCAGATCATCTGGGGTGAAGTTCACGACGCCAACGCCCATTTTCTCGGCGGCGCTGCCGGACACGCGGGTTTGTTTTCGACTGCGAGCGAGACCCTGCGTCTGGCGAATCAATTCATTGGCGGGCAATCGGAACTGCTCTCGAGAGAAACTTGCGAACTGTTTCGACAGAACCTGACGAAAGCCTTGAACGAAGCGCGTTCGTTCGGTTGGCAACTCGCCGCCACGAAAGATTCCACGGCGGGTCCGGCGCTGCCGCCGGATGCTTTCGGTCACACTGGATTCACCGGCACGAGCTGTTGGATCGACGCTGAGCGCGAGCGCGTGTTCATTCTGCTAACCAATCGCACGCACAATCATTCCCTTCCCTTCGCCAACATTAACTCGACGCGCCGTGAGTTCCATCGGTTGGCGGTCGCGGCCCTGAATAACGACGCGTGATACGTGCAAGTCTCGTCTAGTTAGTTCAATAGTTAGCTCAAAAAGCGCTCGCGGTCCTGATTGCATAATGCGTATAATGTCCCGCTGAGTACCAAAGACAAGCTTGTCCGCAGAGGAGAGGTCAGCGCGATTGAGGCAGACGGAGTTTTCCAAGGGCTACGTCGAAGGCTTTCTGATTGCTCTGGCAATCCTCGCCACGATGGCGGCTGCTCTTTTCTTCTACCAGCGAATCTCTTCGACCGGAGTGGTCAGTGCCCAGGCAGGCCAACAGCGCAGGACGACCCAGCCGAAACCGAGACGTAAGCCCCAGCCGACGATTACTAATCCCAGTAAGTCCAGCTTTAAGCACGAAGACCATCGGGTCCCCAAAGCAAAACTGAATTGTTCGGATTGCCACACAATTGCTCCGCCTAAACCTGCCAACGTGGTGACCGTCGCGGCCGCGGCCGAAGTCAAAAACTACCCTTATCACGATAAGTGTCTCGGCTGTCACCGGGCAACGCCTCCACAACTGTTTCGCGGCTCAACGCCTGTTATCTGCGCCATCTGCCACCCGCGCTCAAGTCCCGGCTTGACCAAACGCGATATGAATCCATTTCCCAAGCAGAGTGTGCAGATGATCCTGGGCGACCTTTCGCTCAAGTTCAAACATGAATCGACGAACCACAGGCACGACTGTGCTTCCTGCCACCTCAATGTCGCGCAGTTGGATCTTGCAAAGGCCGACGCTCCACTTTCGACCTGCGCTACCAGCCAATGTCACCAAAAGCCAAACGTTCAGCCCGGCTTCGAACAGCAGATGCTCGACCTCGAAGATGACGATATCGCGGGAGGGAAAAACCGGCACGCCTGCGTCGGCTGTCACTCAACCGAGATCGGCGGCACGCCACCGCCGTGTACGCACTACAAGCTGTTTGACAGTGACGGCAAGTATTTCAACATTACAGATTTTCCAAAGAGCGCGAAGCTGATCGCGAAGCTGATTTCTGAGCAATGCAAATGACGACAAATCCGCAACCTGGTGCAGAAGAGCCCGAGATCGTTGTGCTGCGGCGCCCGATCTCGATTTCAAAGCGACTGATGCTCGCGGCGCTAATTTTCTTCTCAGTCTGTGCGGTGATGCTCTTTAAAGGCAGCGGCACATCCTTGGCTGCTGACCAAGCGACCGCCTATTTCGATTCAGCAAGTTTCATGCTTGCCCCAGACTACTCGAAGTTTTCGCACTCAAGCCCCCGCGAACACGCGGATTTGATGGGTCGCGGAAATTGCGCGTCGTGCCATCGTCGGAACGATAGTTCACTGGAACCGAAATTTCCGCTTCACAGAGATTGCACCGGCTGTCACCTGGTTCAATTTACATCATCCGCGGCCGCCGTCAATCCGATTTGCACGATCTGCCATAAACCCGACGGCCTCAACTCACCAAGCGCGCCCCTGAAGAATTTCCCGCGGCTGCTCAGCTTTCGCGCAGAGTTTGATCACGCGCAGCATGTGCAAGGAATTGAGTCTGCCCGCCCAGTGAAAGGTTGCGCGACCTGTCATACGCCGGCGAATCGTGGCATAGCTGAGACCGTTCCCGCGCGTTCGTCTGCTCATCAGACTTGCTACGAATGTCATTCTCCGGGGAAACAAGCGAGCAAGACTTCTTCATGCGGCTCATGCCATAGCCTCGGCCATTACTCGCCGACCTCGACTGCGGCCAAACCGTATCGAATGGGCTTCAGCCACGCAGACCACGGCCCGCGCGAGCGTTTGAATTGCGATCGTTGTCACAATGTGAGGCCGCGCGGACTGGCGCAATCCAGACAAGTTAGTTCCACTCTATCCACGCAACACTACAGCAATCCCCGAGCGCAGAGCTGCTCAACTTGCCACAACGGTCAACGTGTCTTCGGAGATAGCGGACCCAACTTTGACGTTTGCAAGCGCTGTCATAAAGGTTTGAAGTTCGGGCCGTGAGCCGGGGACGAGTTTGACAGGGTTGGTCGACCTAACTACTCTCGGCAAAGCCGAGATTTGGCGGAAAGCCAGTTTGTTTGAACCTTGAGAACGAGCCGCGCGGAGTTAACTAACATGAAAATGAAATTGCTGGTTGCTTTTGTTTTGACGTTGGGCTGTCTGGTGGCTGCGGTTGCTTACAGATCCGCCACGATTGACGGAACCAAACCGCCACATGCCGTGGACATCGATGGAAAAGTGATTCCGGAATCAAGCGCGACCCAGCCGGACAAACCGATTATTTTGTCGAAAGACATCGGCAATAACACTGACCCTGACAACAAGTATGGCGAGCTAAAGCCCGATGCTGCCTTTGATCACTCCAAACACAATACGGATCTGAAGCACACCCTCGACGGTGCAACCTTGACGGCTTGCGTCGAATGTCATCACACGGAACAACCATCCGCACCTTCCGGAAGACCGTATCTGAAGACGTTCAATCCCAAGCGGACCGAAGTGCTCACCACCGCGCAGCTTGAAGCCTCGAAAGAGCCCGTGAAGGATTGCCGCACTTGCCACTTCCAGAAAAGCACCGCCGCGACGGATGAGTACCCACCTAAGAGCGTGATGTATCCGCGGGAGATAGCAAAGCAGATGGGCACGCGGGAATCGGGGGATTTGACTAACGAAAACGCTTACCACGCCCGCTGCGTCAAGTGTCACGAACGTGCAACGAAGAGAGATGCGACCCTTAAGGCTCCGTGGCAAAGGTGCGACGACTGCCATCTAAAGAAATCAGCAACCTCAACCGCCACCACGACGCCGAGCGCCAGTCCAACTACTACGCCAGCTTCGACATCAACCCAGAGCCCGACGCCGTAGCTTTTCTCGACGGGCGGCGAATGCCACCGGGGCACTAGCCCGACCGTAAGGAGGGCTCAGTCTTTACACGTCGCTAACACATGAGCCTTCCCTTACGGTCGGGCTAGTGCCCCGTTGATTGATCAATTAAGCGAATGTCTGAGACACCACATTAGGTTTTTGGAATAGAAATGCCGATTGATTCCAGGAACTTGGTAGGTGGCGCGCCGCCAATCAACGCAAGTACGTAGTCATTCTCAATCGTACCTTTCTCTTCCTGAGTCCATGGATCTGCCAGGATCACTTCGCCCTCGCGAATCTCTTTGATCATCGTATCGAACAGAATCTTGACCTTGCCTTCATCAATGCAGTGATAGAGATGTTGCTTATTCCCGAATTTCACGTCGTTCGTAAAAGCCGTCCGCAAAATGAATGTGACCTCATTAATCTCGTGCGCAGCGCGAAATTCAATTTGGTCTCCGTTACGGTGGGCGACTAAATCGACGACTGCCTCGACTGAGGCGTTACCACCACCGACCACGGCGATTTTCTTCTGCTTGAAATCGTCTGGATTCGATAACGCATAGACCACCTTGTCTTCGCTTTGGCCGTCACGCGTGATTCTCATGCCCTCGCCCTCAGCGCCCAACTTCATCGGCGCGCCACGATTGCCGACGGCGAGCACGACGCGACGGCTGCGATAACTGCACGGTTCGCGCTTTTCGCCCTTCTCGGTTTCGACGGTGAAATAATCTCCATCCGTCGCGCGCGTAACCCTGCTGCATTGTTCATGTTCGTTGATGACCACTCCGTGACTCATCATCGCGTTCATCCATGATTCCAGAAGTCGCTCGCGCTGTTCACCGTCGCCGTTGATAGCGATGCCGCCGCGCGCGGCCATCGATTCCGGCTTGAAGAAAAGATACTTGTTCTTCGGATAGGCGACGATCGTAGCGAGAACCTTCGCCCGCTCGAGGCCTACGTATTTCAAGTCATGCTGTTTGGCAATTACAGCCGCTGACAATCCAGCCGGACCAATACCGATGATCGCCACGTCGAAGTCCGCCTTCGGTTCGAGCGGCGAGTTCGTTAATTCTTCCGCAATGTACTTGATGACCTCGGCGCCTTCGTTGACAGCGTTCTTAATCAGCGGCGTCCCGGAAACGTCGCCGATGATGTAACAGCCCGCGACGTTGGTCATGAACTTCTCGTTACGCGTAGGCACCGGCCGGGGTCGGATGGTCTTGGTAGTGTTAACGACGATGCAGGCCTTGGGGTTAACTGGACACGCGATCTGGCACGAAGTGTCCTCCATGCACTCGGCCTGCGCGACAGGGACTGCGATGTTGTTGACCATCGCCAGTACGCTGTGCGGGCACGCATCCACGCACGCCTGACAGCCGATGCAACGATCAGCAATCACCACCGGGTGCGGATAGTCAGCTCCACCGGGATCATACTTTTCCAGCAACTCCTTCGAGAGTTGAACCCGGCGCGCATTCTCGTCAAGATGTTTCTCGATCGGTTCTTCCAGCAGGCGTCTCGCTCGGGCTGCATCGCGAAGCGCAAACAAAATTCCTGTGACGGCGAGAAAGATGCTGATCCCAGCCCACCCGTACCACGGTAGCCCGCCCAGGTATCTTCTCAAAGAAGAAGGTCCTGTGAAGAGCTGATTGGTTGCGAGCAGCAGCGCCAGCAGCGTCAGGATCATCAAGAGTTGGGACTTTCTCATACCGCTATTTCACTGTATCGGATGGCAGCTCACCCTGCGCAACGCGCAGCGACGACGCCCAATGTGTATCCTTGATGTGCTGCACATGACAGGAAGTACAACTCGGCGTGTCGATCCCTGTCGGGCCCTTGTTCTTATCGAAGACTTGCGCGTTGTGACAGCGGGCGCAAGTCTTTTGCGGATAGTCGCGGTCGACGTTTCGGCCCATGTAGCCGGTTTTGTGACAACTACTGCATGACAGAACCTTGGTGACTCCGTCTTCGGCATAGATCCCATCGATGCCCTGGACCACTCGAACTCGGTTCACGTGAATGCCGTGGAATTGCGCACTGCGCCATTGCTGTGTCTGCGCTGATGCGACCCTGTTCTTATTCAAGAGCGCAACTATCTCAGGTTTCTGCGCCAGCTCTTCAGGTTCCAGGCCCTTCCAAACCCAAACTCCATTTACCACTGGGTAACCATAGGTCCCCTTATGCGCTGTATGCACGCTCTTGCCGTTGTAAAGATTTTTGTTGGCATCGATATGGCATTTCGTGCAGGACGCAAGCGCGCTGTTGACTGGACTGAACTCCGCGCCGCGATGTTCGGCGTGACATGAAACGCAGGTGATGCCGGCCCCGAGATGCGCGGGAATAACGGTAGCCGCGAAGTTTTCAGTTTGATGACACGCGGCGCAATTTGCATTCATCTTTTCTTTGTTCGCCATGCTTACTCCGATCGCATGACAGGAGGTGCAAGAACCTCGATTTGCCTTTGTGGCAATCGCCGGAGTTAGAGCGAACGTACTTCTGGTGTGTGGCAAAGAAATTGGTTCGGGAGCAAACGCGATCTTATATGTGACTGCGGCTACCGCTGAAAGTGATCCGACGACGATCAGAGCCCAAACAAAAATGGCTAAGGGCCAGGGGCGAACGAGATCTCTGGTCGGGAACCAATTAAATTGGATCTTACCGACACGCGGGGGCGTTCGCGGATGCAAGGGCGACGGACGACCTGCCTTTTCGCGCGTCCGCTTGTTCCAGAACACCTTAAGCGCGTTGACAACCTCAGGTGAACGCAGCACTAGTTCACCGGTTTGCTGTCTTAAGGCTAATTGCTTCTTGTGTAACTCGCCGGTATGACCGGCTACCCGTTCGCCAACGTTAACGGCAATTTGAGGCACAACCGTGATTGCGAGCGCCTTCTCAGTTTGTTCGATCCACAACGAGAAGGGGCCGATCTGAATCTCGTCTCCGCTGGTCAGCGCTTCAGCTTCATTGAAAGGAATTGCCCGGCCATTCAGGGTGGTTGCGCTCGAGGCACTGAGACTGATGAGGTAGAAGTATCCTTCAACTTCGTTAATGCCTGCCTGGAGCCGTGAGACCGTCGGGTGATTCAGCCAAACATCGGAATCCGGCAGGCGACCAATCCTCAACCCCTCGCCGATGATGGTCTTCGGATCTACCTCGCGATCCTCGCGTGCGATGATGAAGGTGCTTTCGTGCGCCGTACTCATTAGTTAAGCCCGATTTCAGTCACCGTACCGTGAAGAGAACTACTTGCGTGATATGAACCAACATTAGCGCCAGTGTGATCGACGCCGCCACAACGTGCGGCGCCAGCCAGAGCTTGAGCAACTGATGCAAATAGATGAGCGAGTCCACCCGACGTAGAGTTGCCGTCGCCTCAACGGCCTCCATCAGGAAACGACGCGCCTTTGGATCGCTCAACGCTGCGGCTGCTTCCTGAAATTCTTCACGTGCCTCGGCAAGCATCCGCGTGAGCTCTTCGCGCCGCACGTATTGACGTACGAGATACCCCAGCGAAAAGAAACGCTTCCGCATCTTTACCTTGATCAGATCACGCAGTTCAGGGTCACTGGTATCAATCAAACCCAGTTGCTCGCGCAATTCGTGGCGGCGGACACGCAAGTCTTCAATGAGCAGCGGATCTCCTTCAATACTGGTCATGATGCGCGGCACGATGAAGTAGCAACTGATTCCGAAGAGGCCGGCGACGATCATCACATCGAATGAGATCATCAAGCAGGAAGTCAAAAGCCCGCCTGAGTCGCGCCCGCCGTGTATCAGAAGCACGGTGCCCGCAAGCAAACCCAGATAGACGTGCGCCAGCTTCCAATAACGGAGAGGCCCGACCCGTCGCGTGTAAATTTGCTTCCTTCCCGAGTAAGTCACTGCGCCGGCTATGCTGCCCAAACCGAGTAAGCCCGTAACCCAACGCAAGGTCAGCCACGTCCCCTTGAAATGTCCATCCAAACCGTACGAGCGCGCCACTCCTAGTACCACCGTTACGATAGCGATGATCCCAAGCACGGCGCAGACGTGAACAATCCGTGCCGGGACGTCACGCTTGTGGATGTTGCGTCCAATGGCGTGCGTCTGATCCTGGAAGACGATGCCGATGGCATTCTTCGCCTCACTGAAATATTCACGCGGGTTAACGCGTACGAGTGCGCCCGTAGGACAGTTCTCCTGACACGAGTATGCCGGCTTCTTGGCATTCTTCGGATTCAGCGATGTGTTCTGGCACAGGTTGCATTTAACCGCAAGCAAGTCCTGCGTTGCGGTGACGGCCGGCGGCGCCGTTTGAGGAGCCAGACTCAGCCAACTCTTGAGCGTACCGAGGAGCCCAAGCGGCGGAGGCGCCGTTGATTTACGCGGAACCATCGAGATGGCGTTGTAAGGACACTGGGTCGCGCAATCAGCGCATCCGATACAGGTCTTTGGATCGATATCGATTTGCCCTTCGGCGAAACGCGCGATGGCGCCCGTCGGACAGCCCGTCATGCATTCCGGGTCCTGGCAGTGCAGGCATACGGAAGGCGCCAAGACGTGTTGAATGGATTGGCTATTCGGTTTGACCGGCCGGGCGATGTGGATACCATGCCTCATGAGCCGCGAATGCCCATGCACCTTCTGGCAAGCCATCGAGCAGTTCCCGCAACGGATACACAAGTCCATATCCATCACCAGCAGATTCGTGCCATCAACGATGCCGGTTGCGATCTCTTTTCCAGCAGCCGCCATACTTCTCTTGTCGATGGGAGTGTCGGGCGGTTTCTGATCGGCGTCTGAGAATTGCGGAAGATGGGCCGATATCATCTCGGCAAGGAGAGGGTTGGATCGCAGATGCGAGATTTCAATTTCCAACACCTCGGTGCGTGCCATCACGGTCGCGGAATAACGCCAACTGGTTTGATCTTTCCGAAGGATAGCTTCGAGTCCCAACCAGTTACCCGCGCCAAGAAAATCCAGCCCTACGTCCTGACCCAACTCCATTACCATGTCGGCTAATAGTGGACCCGAAGCAATGCTCCGCATCCGAGCCGGATGCGCGCCCAGGTCACGCACGCGCCGCGTCCAGCCGCTCTTAACAAAAATGGCCCGCTCAACCACATCTCCTTCCTGAAAAAGGATGTGATCCTTGGCGTAGACCGTAAAGCGCGCGGCCTCTTTCAGTTGTTCCAGTTGTTCGGAGCTGAAGGAGTTGTTGGTCGCCTCGTTCAGCTCTATCAGCGCCCGGTCGAGGCCGTGCCGGCGATAATCTGCTTCGAGCCGGCGTCCGAACTTCTTGAACTTTCTGAGCAGGCGAAGAGCCGGACGTTGAATTTCGAGGACGGTTGATTCCCCTGTGTCCGACGCAACCACGGTCGCATTGCGTGGCTGTCCGGCGAGCACGGACATTTCGCCGAAACTATTTTGCGACTCGATCTCGCCGACCTTGCTGCTTACCCCCTGATCATTATTGACAAATACATCCAGCCGGCCGTCGATCAGAATATAAAAAGTGTTGCCGCCCCAGTCACCCTCATGGATGATCTCCTCGCCGGGGGCGTAAACCAGCAGGCGCGCGTAGGGGCCAACCCTCTTGCCGGCATAGTCCCGCCCGTATACGACCAGTTCAAGATCCAACTCGTACTTGAAATGGCCTTCATGTTTCTCAAGCAGTTCGGCGATGAGGCCGCTGTTACGGATGGCTTCGAGGACAGCGCCGTGGTGTGTGATCTCGCGAGGCATGCTGTGCGACCCATTCGCCTGGGCCAGTTGTTGGAATCGATGCCGCCAAGGCGGCGGCAAAACCGCTCGCCGCCCGGGGATACCGAGGAATACCTGAGTGGGCTCTTGAACCGTTATCTAGGCAATTTCAACCAGACTCAACCTGCGTCAGAATGAATATCGCGCGAAGACCGTAGTTACGTTCGCGTGATAGCTGCCATATCGCGCATCCTGGAAAAGATACTTCGGAGTATCGCTGGTGAGAGCTCCATGCACGTAGGGTGCGAGAACGTTAAAGCTAAAGTCATCCTGCGTGTATGGTTCATACCAATAGCGTACGCCCATCTCGAAACTTTCGTTTATGCGGCGCGTAATGACGATATTCACGTCCTGGCGCCGTACCACGGTATCGGGATAGGGATTCGCCCCCGCATGAATGATCGAATCTGCGCGCACAGTGTACGGGTTTATGGTGCTGATTCGGTCGCGGGCAAAGGAAAGCGCATACGAAAGATCAAGCTGCCACTTTTGCAGCTTTCCTTCCTGAGGCGCTGCGTTGATGCCGAATTCAAAACTGTCCAGACCGTTCCGGCTGGTACGTTCCCAGGTATTGGCGACCGGGTATTGGGCCAGAGTTCCCTGAATGATCGCACCAGGAGGGGCCGGCGGATTTGGCAGCAGGTGTGCCAGGTCCCGATAAGCGTAGCGGTTCATCTCTCGTGAATAGTTTGCATACAGGAAACTTCCGTTCTCGAATGCATGCGTGAACTGGGCATCGATAAACGAGGAGCGATTGAAGAGCAGCCCGTAAAAATTCTTGTCGTATTCATCCCCCAGGTAGCGATAAGAAGCCGAGAAATTCGTATTGGGGCCCCTCAGCAACTCCAGCGAAACGGTTCCGTCATGTCGGATTCGACCTGTCTCATCAAACCGGCGCAGAAGATTGAATTCAATGCCGAGGCCTTCATTCATCCTCGTGGCATTCGTTACTACCCAAGCTGTGGACGGACCATTCGCGGGAGAACCAGCGAAATTAGTTACGAAGGTCAAGGGCTGGGTGTTGTAGGCCTGCGCCCGTCGGTTCGAGTAACGGTAGTCTGCTTTTAGCCGGAGGCTGGTGAGGGGTTTTGGCTCAGCGTCTTTGGTGGCGCCACTATTTTTTCCGACTCCAAAAAAATTGTAAGCAAAATCCAGCCGGCTTCTAAGGCTGTGTTCATTGTTACGGTTCACATCCCGAAACTTGCGGTTCCAGATCTCCCACGCATAATCCATTTTCCAGGTGAGACTGGTCTTTCTCATTAGGTTAGCAGCGGAAGTCTTACCATCCTCCTGGCCCGGAATCCGGACGGGCGTGCGCTCCTCCGGCAGCACATCCCATTGAAAGCCGGCTTCAACATTCTGGCGTCTAAAATCCCAATCGAGGTTCTCGATCGGCAAGTTGTAAAAATCTGTCCTCGGCGCGCGCCACGTCGAATCGCCAAACGCGGCATATCCCGGGAACCTAATCGAGGGTGTTTGATTGTCCAGGCTCTGCGCACGGTACTGAGCCTGGAAGCGGAAGTTTTTGCTGCGATTCACCAGGGCGTACTCCTGGTTGATGTTTCGCATCTTTCCGTTCGCGCTCCTCGCCGGAAGCTGACTTACATCTCTGGGATTGGTAATCGTACTGGCCGTGTCCCAGAGCACGGGCACGATCGCCGTGTTCATCGTCCAGGCGAGGAAAGGGTCGTTCTGCGTCCAGTAGGACAGCGAGAAAAGACCGCGCACCTGAGTTTTTGGTGTCAGGTCGAGGTTGGCCCAAACAGTGATCGTGTGGGAGTCATTGTTTGGAGGCAGGGCGTTCTGCCAACGAACCATCCGGAATCTATTTGAAGCTCCGCAGGTGAGCGCGGGCGGCGGCGCTGGATTAGGAAGACATCCCTGCTCATCGGTGACCCGAAAGGGGTTTTCGAAGATTACCGATCCAATGCTGTTGCGAAAGAGCGAAAGATCGTAGTCCGCGCCGACAGTCCATTTCTTGCCGCGAAACTGCGCTCCCACATTGAGACCGTAGGTCCGCTGGTCGAGCGGCTCGAGAAACTCTTGTCCGATGCCTTCCCAAAAACCTCCGATATCCGGGAGGCCGTTCCCAGGAACGGGTCGCCGGACGAATGTGCCGGCGGACATCGGCCGCGTACCGGTATTGCGGAGCCAGCTAAACTGCACATGCACCTCGGCCTTATTCGAGAGCTGGTAACTCTGTGTGAATCGGGCCTGGTCGCGACGTAGCCGCACGTCAGTCAGGGGCGCAGTCAGCAACTCCTGACGCACTAATGTGGGCAAGGCGGCGTTCACCGGTGTTCGCCCAGCGTCCGGCAGGGTAACGGCCTGCAGACTTGCGCGCAGTGTAGGGCTGACGGAATAGACTCCGGGCGCAGTTTTCACAAGGAAGGATTGCCCCGTGCCGAACGAATGAGGGATCTGGTCCCACATAAATTGCGTTCGATATTTTCCAATTCTGCCAAAGTCCACCGTGAACCGCTGGTCACGCTCGCGAATCTCAGATCCTCTCAACGAGAGAAAGTTGGGAGAGTCGGCCGAATTCATATCCAGCCTCAATTTCTGGACAGAGAATCCTTTTGGAACATCTCGCGTTTCCTGAAACTTAGCGTTATGACCTCCCTGGACTTGACGAGCCGGGCCGCCGACTTCGACGGTTATGTGGACCTTGGATGGTGTCTTTGTCTTTGGTTTCGGCTTGCTCTTCTCTTGCGTCTGGCCCCAGGCGTGCGGCGCAAACAGGACCGCCGAGATGACCCCTGCGATAAGAACGAACTCGACGCGAAGGATCGGTTTGAGTCTGTCTGGTTGGATTCTCATCTGCTCCTCCTTAGCGCGCAAGGGTCCTACCCCCAGGATGATTCGAGCCATGGATCTGCCCGTGGCAATTGGCACAGCCGCGATTGATTGAAAATATGTCCAGAGGTTTTCCGGCGGTGGTCGAATGGCGCGGCAACATATGAATGTGGCACTGCTGGCACAGAAGATTAACGCGTGCCGTCAGAAGCTTGGGATTGCTCGAACCATGGGGCGCGTGACAATTCATGCAATTTTCGCGGACGGGCGGATGGTCCCAGAGAAACGGCCCCCGCTTTTCAGCATGGCAGCCGTAACACACATTATTGGCGGTAACATTCACGAGCATCTTGCCCGCCTCGCCGCCATGAGGGTTGTGGCAGGAAGTGCAGCCGACCTTCATGTTGCGGAGCTCGGTGCGGAACAGATGGGTCGAACGCTGGTATAGAGCCTTTCGTTGATCGACGTGGCAACTGAGACACGTTTCCTCGACCGTGGAGTTGATCAGCATCTTTTCGGGCAACCTGGTGCTGATGAGCTCGGCCGCTTCCGGGCCGGACTTATCCGTCAGGTTAGCCAACATCCGATTCAGTAACTTGGCATGGTGAACGTTGTGACACGATAAGCAACTCATGTCGCTTTGATCGTGCTTGCCACCCTTCCAGTTGAAGTGACTGCGATCCATCGAATGGCATTGCAGGCAAGAATCGTTGGCCTCGGCTGGTGACAGTTTAGACAGGTCGCCGATCTTAACCTTGCCTCGGCTCTCGGCGTGCTGTTCGGCGTTACCGGTATGGCAAACCTCGCATTTGGGGCCGCGGGAATCCGCCAGGAATTTGGCGCTCTTGCCGTGAGCGTCGAGGGCGAAGGCTAAGATAATGGTGTCATGATCATGGCAGCCCGTCTGACAGTTCTTTCCCACCGCGGCGCCCCTTGCTGAAGTGCTCTTGGACTGCGCTGAAGTATTGGTGGACTGCGCGTCAGCAGATGGGCTGGCGGGCTTTGCGAAAATAATGAAAAGGACGACCAGGACTGCCACGCTGCATAGAGCGACAATCCGTATCATGATTGACGAAGCGTTCGTTCGGTTTTCTCGCACGAGCAAGGGAGCCACCTCCAGTTTTGGCTACTCTTTTGGCTACTCTCTGACGAATCTCGAAAGATGACAACTGCATGCGTGCTCCCATGCGACCGGTATGTATGGGGCAGGAAGTTAGTTCAAGTCTCCATTTTTTGCAAGACATTTTAGAAGCGATCTAATAGGTCTGCCCCGGCTGGGCGCTGATTTTTTGGAGAACTTGGCACCGATCGCGCGTGTTCATCCTTCTGACTGACCGCACGCACGCCCGTTCGCTTCCCTTCGCAAACATCAACGCCGCGCGCCGTGAGTTCCATTCGCTGTCGGTGAAGTCGCTCGCCTAAGAAACTCAAATCACTCCACGATCACGGCTTCGGCTTTACCTTCGGATTTAACAGGTAGTCGTTTCTGATCTGAATGATGTTGGCCCTGTTCGTGTCGAACGAGAACGAGAAGTCGCTCACATTTGATTGGCGGTCCTTCGTGACCGTCGTGGGAAGAAACGACGTGGGGCTTCCCTGGTGACAGCCGATGCAGTTGCCGCGCGACATGCTTGGCTCTATGTAGGGATTGGCGCACCACTGTCGACCCTTCATCACCTGAGAGATACCCTTGAAGGTGTTGGCCAGATCCTGCAATCGCTCCCCCTGCGAGCCCGATAGACCTTTGCCGTCATACGCCGCCCACGGCGCCGGATCCGCCTCATTGAAATCTGAAACTGTGCACATCCCAAAAGTACCGGTGCCGAACGGGAGAGGCCACTGGCTATGGAGAGACTGCGGCATATCTATGTTCCAGGCCCAGCCAGCACCATCTCCAGAGAACAGCGTAGTCCACTGCCAGGTCCGCAAGGCCTTGCTCGCAATATGCATTCCCAGCAACGCCCATTTCTGCCCAGTATCGTCGGTGACCGAGAAGAGACACGGCGGACACCAGTCGCTGACTGAGCCCGGAGCCCACAGCCCACCATAATGTTTCTCATCTGTGCCCGGGTCGCTGAAGATCCAATCGCCCGCCGGCAGCGCGCTTATTTTCTCAACCATCGGCGGAAACACATTAGCGAAGTGTACGCCTTTGATTACTTCCACTTGCTTGGCCGAGTTGTATTGGTCCGCTTCGTGAGTGACGGGAGCCCAGGCAGTCTTGATCATAACGGCATCTGGCGGCATTTCACTATCTATGCACTGCGCGTACAGGTTATTGCGATCCGCTGGCCGTGGAGGAGCGTCCGGGTTGCACTTGGCAATGCTCTCCGCATTCGCCAGCAGGTGCTTTACGTACGCCGGGTTGTAATAGATCATGCCGGCCCTGGGTGCTGCATTTGGAGCGATCGCGTGAAATCCAGGGAACGTAAACTGGCGCAGCGTTTTTCCCAAACGAGTGGAAGTCAGCGAGGTCTGTAAATCCTTGGTCGAGTGTTTCACAAGCAAAGCAGCCACCTTGCTCTTCAGTTCCTCGCGGGAAGGCGGCTTCGGTTGGTTCTGCTGCTGGGCCACCATCTCTTTGTAGAGCAGCGCGATATCCTCTTCTTCATACCAGGTCATCCAAGTTGGGATCTGCCCTCCCTGAAGCGGAACCGGCTCCCAAACTCGCTTGACTGTCGCCCAAGCGTGGTCGCGTCTCGCCTTCATGGAATTGTTCACATCCGCCACTGTCAATGCCGGCATCGCGCTGGAAGGCATTTCCCTTACCGGCGCCTTTGGCTTCTGCCCGGACTGAAGAACGACCATCGGCGGCAAGCCAGTTTTACTTGGTGCCTTGCGCTGTGACCGCACCGCCGACCAGCCAATTAGCAACAACCCTGCGGCGACGCAGCAGACTATTCCCGTACGAATCCATCTATTTGTCATTAATCTCCGTAAGCGACCGATTGGATTAGGCAAGATCGCGTCATTCTTCACGGATTCACTTCTCGTGGCAAGGGTTCCCTCACCGAACGGGTTGTCAGATGCAGTGACGTCCTCTACCTTTTAGCAATCAAGCGTCAAGATGCCGCGAAAGAAAATAGCCGCGCACGAGAAGCACTGCGCGAAGCCGAACGCGTTAGCATGAAACGCAAAGCAAAAGATTCCGAGTCCCGTTTCTCGAAAGCCCGCGTCACGGATTTTCTCGGCCTCGAGCGCAACGTCACCATCGCCTCAGCCGCGATCCTCCTGATCGGATTCGGCGAAGAGTTGTGGACAAAGTTTCTGCCCAAGTATCTGGAAGCTCTGGGCGCGACCACGCCCATCGTCGGTCTGTTCGGCACCGGACAGGATTTTTTTGACGCGGTCTACCAGTATCCGGGCGGTTGGCTTTCCGATCATCTGGGCCGCAAGCGAGCCTTTCTGATCTTCATCGCGCTCGCGTCCGTTGGGTACTTCGTTTATCTGTTCAGTCCATCGTGGCCGATCGTCTTTGTCGGCCTCTCGCTTTCGCTTGCCTGGCACAGCATGGCCTCGCCCGCGATCTTCGCGGTCATCGGCGATTCCCTGCCCCGCGAACGCCGGGCAATGGGTTTCACCTTGCAATCCATACTCAAGCGAGTACCGATTATTATCGCTCCGGTTATCGGTGGGGCTTTGATTGCTTCGCGCGGAGTCTTGTCAGGCGTCCACATCGGCCTGGTAATAACCCTACTGCTGGCGGGCGTGACGGCGCTGCTGGTTCTGCGCATCAACATCCCGGTCAAGCGCGCCGAGGCCATCAACATCCACGGAGTGTGGAAGTCCTTTCACGGCGCGCTCAAACGGCTGCTAATCTCGGACGCAATCATCCGCATGTGCGAAGGCATGACCGGCGTTCTGGCGATCCTCTACGTTACGAACGTGCAGCACTTCAGCGTCGCGCGCTACGGCACGCTGATCGCGATTCAGATGACCACTTCGATTCTGGTTTATCTGCCGGCGGGCAAGATTGCCGATCGCGTCGGCCGCAAGCCGTTTGTGATTGCTACGTTTATTAGTTTCGCGATGTTTCCGCTGGCGGTTGTGTTTGCTTCCAACTTTGCGCTGCTGGTCGTCGCGTTTGTCATCGGCGGACTACGCGAAATCGGCGAACCCGCGCGCAAGGCGATGATTCTGGATTTTTCCCGCGATGATCTGCGCGCGCGTTCGGTTGGACTCTACTATCTAATCCGCAGTCTTTCGATCACTCCGGCGGCTGCGATTGGCGGTTTGCTTTGGAAGGTATCGCCGCAGACGCCGTTTCTGGTCGCCGGCGCGATTGGTATTGTCGGAACCTTTGTGTTCGCTGCAACGGTGGAAGAAAAGTACGCAAGCTAGTCTTGTCAGAACCGCCTGCGGTAGCGGGCGGGATCGGGAGGGCCCTGAGATGAAATGGATCACGCGCAAGAACATTCGTGTCAATCGCGCCGCGACTTGCTGGCTCATTCAGAGATTCATTGATCCTGATGCTGAGTTTATCTTCGTATCTCCCGAAGAAGTCACGTCCGTTCAGAATGAAAGTGGCGGTGTTGGTTTTGATGCTCAGGACGCCACCTATCCCCATCAGAACCCGCAAGGTCTGTGCTCGTTCGCGGCGCTGGTGCATGAACGGCTGGCAGACGATCGCGTGTTGGTTGAGATTGCCCGCATCGTTCAGGCAGCCGACATCCAGGGACACGTTAACGATCATCCCGCGGCATTCGGCCTGCAACTGATCAGCCATGGATTCCCCGTCGCAACGCGCGATGATCATGAGACAGTTGCTCGCGCGGCTTTCCTATACGATGCGCTCTATGCGAGCATCCATGACACTCAGGCACGCTGACCCAGGTGAATTGTGTAGGCAAGTTGCCTGACGCAAAGACTGACGGCATTTTGAGAAAGGTACCTTACGAGATGAACAAGTTTTCAAGAAGACGAGCGATGACCATCATGGCTGCCGGCGGCGCCGGCGCCGCGCTGACTAATCTGGTCGGCGCTGAAGGAATGAATGCCACAACTGAAGAGCAAGCCGCGAGTGCGGTTCCGATCGCTCCGGCGTTCGGCGGCAAACACCAGCCTAAGCCTTTGCCATTCGACCCGGCAAAACTCAAGGGCATTTCCGAAAAGTTGATCAAGTCGCACTGGGAGAATAACTACGGCGGTGCGGTCAAAGCGCTCAATGCGGTCGAACAAAGGCTCGGCGCCATGGTACAGGACAAGGATTTGCCGGCGTACGTTTACGGCGACCTCAAACGCGAAGAGTTAATTCGCACCGGGTCAGTCGTGCTGCACGATCACTACTTCGCGAATCTTGGCGGCGACGGCAGGCCTACCGGCAAGGTCGTCGATCTGATCAAGCAGTGGTTCGGCAGTTACGAACAGTGGGAGGCAGAGTTCAAGAAGACGGCGAACGCGCTCGGAGGCGGCTCAGGCTGGACGATTCTTTCTTACAACTTGCACACCAACGAAGTTCACAATTACTGGGCGTGGGACCACATGCACGGAGCGACGCTGGGATATCCGCTGCTGGTCCTCGACATGTACGAGCACGCTTATCACATGGATTACGGTGCCGCGGCGGCAAAGTACGTGGATGCTTTCATGCAGAACATCAATTGGGATGAAGTAAACCGCCGCGCCGAAGCGATGCCCACGCGCAAATGAGTTCGCTGTCCCAGAAGTTCGCAAACAATGTCGGCACGCCACCGGGGCACTAGCCCGACCGTAAGGGAGGGCTCATGTGTTGGCGAGTAAAGACTGAGCCCTCCCTTACAGTCGGAGCTAGCGCCCCAGGAACCCGTTTGCCAACTATGAAAAATGCGCCGCGGCGTTTCGATATCAGATTGGAACGCGTCTCAGCATTGCTGGTGCTTGGCCTTAGCGTACTTGGCTTGTGTTCAGTCGCTCAGGCACAGGCGGCAACGAAAGAGAATTCGCAACCGCGCGAGGCAACGGCGTCCGCCCAGTTGCCGCGGCAGAGCACCGGTCCACGGCGCATCAAGGCTATCCGCGTCACCGATGAGATCAAGGTCGACGGCCTGCTCAATGAGTCCGCATGGTCACTAGCCAGGCCCGCAACTGATTTTCGTCAGGAGCGGCCAAACGAAGGCGAGCCCGCTTCGGAACAAACAGAGGTGCGCGTGTTGTTCGACGACAAGAACATCTACTTCGGCATTCGCGCGTTTGATTCCGACGCCAGTCACATCAACGCTCGCGACCTGGTTCGCGATTCAAACTTTCCCAACGACGACAAAGTCGAAATCCTGATCGACACTTATCATGATCGCCGCAACGCCTTTCGCTTTGCGGTAAACCCGCTGGGCACGCAACAGGACGCACTAATTACCGACGAAGGGCGCGACATCAACGTCTCGTGGGATGGATCGTGGATCTCAGAGGGACGCGTCGATGGCGAAGGCTTCACCGTAGAGATCGCCATCCCGCTGACTACACTTCGGTTCACGGAAGCGATCGAATCCTGGGGACTGAACGTCTCGCGGATCATTCGCCGCAAAAACGAAGAGAACCTCTGGACCAGTTGGCAGCGCTCGTTTGGACTCGAACGCGTTTCGCAAGCGGGCGAGTTGGCGGGAGTTGAAGCGATTCGTCGGCGACGGCTGCGCGAGATCAAACCGTACGCCTCTGGTGAGTGGCGCGAAGGCGTGCCGCTGATCGGCAAGAGCGGATTGGACGCCGGTTTGCGCGGCAACGTGGGAATCGAAGTCGCCCGGCTCGGAATCACTCCATCATTGACCGCCGAGTTCACCATCAATCCGGACTTTGGCCAGGCCGAAGTCGACAATCAGGTAATCAATCTCAGTCGCTTCTCAGTTTTCTTTCCCGAGAAGCGCGACTTCTTTCTGGAGAATTCCGGAATCTTTCTCTTTGGCCGGCAAGGATCGAATCAGGCCTTCTTCACCCGGCGCATTGGCCTAACCGACCGAGGCCAGCCGGTGTCGATCGACTATGGAGCAAAACTTACCGGCAAGATTGGTCCATACAACGTTGGATTCCTGCAGGTGCAAACGCGCAAGCTGGGCGAGGCTTCGACGGGGTTGGGGATTCCGCGTCAACAGTTCACCGTCCTGCGAGTCAAGCGCGATATCCTCAAGCGCTCATCGATCGGGGCGATCATGGTCAACCACCAGGGCGCGACTTCGATTGGCGGCGACGCTTACAACCGCGTCGGCGGTGTCGATGCAGAATTCAACCTGACTGATCATTACCGATTGAAAGCGTTCTGGATGGGTTCAGCGACGCCGGGAATTCGCTCAGGAGCGGGCTCGTCGCGTCTCGAATCCATCTTCGAGAACGAGCTTTACCGTTTCATCGTCGTGTATGAAGACGTCGGCGCAAACTTCAATCCCGAAGTTGGTTTCATCGAACGCAACGCGATCCATCAATACTTTGGCCAGGTCGCTTACAAGCCACGCCCAAAGTTTATTCCGCACGTGCGTGAGATGGAGTTTGAAACGCAGTTCGAATACTACTCGGACCGCGCCGGTAAACTGGCAACGCGCCAGACTGAACTCTCTTGGCGCACCAGCTTCAAAAACTCGTCTGAGTTTTTCTTCCGCCCAGTAGAAGACGTGAATGATGTGTTGACTGCGCCGTTCGAGATTCGTCCGGGAATCATTATCCCGACCGGCACGTACCACTTCAACCGTCCCCGTGTTTCTTTCAGCAGCGATCGCAGCAAAAGCATAGTCTTTAACGTGCGTGAAAAGTGGGGCGAGTTTTACTCAGGCAGAAGATACGAGACTTCAGGCGGAATAACCTGGCGTCCGAATCCACACCTGCTCGTCGATCTCTCGGAGAGCTACAACAAAGTGCGCTTGCGCGAAGGAAACTTTACCACCAGTTTGTTCTCGGGCAGATTGAACTACAATTTCTCGCGCAAGCTGCTGACGTCCGCGCTGGTGCAACTCAACTCAGCAGCTCACCTCTCAACCATCAACGTGAGGGTTCGTTACAACTATCGCCCCAACAGCGATTTTTTCTTCATCTACAACCAAACCACCGGCGCAGGAATTGAGCGCCCGTCGTACAGCCTGCAAATCAAGCTGACTCGTGATTTTACTTTCTGAGAAGTGGGTCAGTTTAGAGTTCAAGCTTTAGCTTGTGCTTCGATAGCATGGAACCTAAAGGTTGAATTCTAAACCTCGCGTTCACCCGCTACTACTTTCTGAGGGACCTTTTCAGGCTGGCGTAGTTCTAGTAACATGCTCCCGGCCCGCCGGCTTGCTCTCCGGTTTGCGCGCGGAGAGGTCAATCCACTATGCAAAGTCTCAGCCGTTCAATCGCAACTCAATTTCTGATCGCGAGCGTGTTGCTGTCGCCGCTGAGCCTCGCGCCATCGGTCCGCCCGCAGGAGATGCGCGAGCGGCGCGCGCCAGCCGAATCTGACGAAGACAGGCAACGTACCTGGCCGTTTCAACACGACTCGATCATCAACGACGCAATCGGCCCAGGCCAACAGGCCGAACTCATCAACGAGCCATCGATGCGCATCGCGCTTTCGACCGGAGTGGGAACAGCCACTATTTCAACCGCGGCAAAGCTCTTGAAGGTCTCAGAGCTGGACTCGATGCCGCAACCGATCGAGACCGCGCGCGTGCGTGTGGAATCGCGTCTGCTTTCGCCGGCGCGCCAGGTCGATCGAACCTATGACATTGAGATTGCCCGTTCTCTCTCTCGCGAGGAAGCAGAGAGAATGGTCGCGACAGTTCATGAACTGACCGGCGAAAGCGCGCGCTCAGTAGCTGACGGGGACAAGTGGCGCGTGATTGTTCCCGCGCAATCGCTCGAAGAGTCTGAGACCGCCAAATTGAAACTGGAGGATGCGGGCTTTGAAGCGCGTGCGACCGGAAATGAAGCGGCTACCACTCGAGCGCCCGCGACCGCAATCCAACCACGCGCAAATTCGGCGACGACCCCATTGAAATCGCCGAACAGCAACACCGTCCGGCTTACGTTGCGTCCGAGTGCGCCGACCAGGGAGTTGATCGCCTTCTCGCGTGGCTCGGTGCCGTTGCTGCGCTCCAGCGCACCGCTAATCTTCGCTTCCAGCGACGAAGTCAATTCCCCGATTCGCTTTAACGACAAACCCTATCGCGGCCGGATTGAAGTTTTTGCCAGTCCGCGCGGCGCCCTGAACGTAATCAACGTGATCGGCCTTGAAGACTATGTGCGCGGTGTCATCCCGAACGAACTTTCGGCCGGCGGCTTCCCGGCGATCGAAGCTCACAAAGCCCAGGCGATCGCCGCGCGTACTTACGCCCTCCGGAACCGCGGCCAGTTTTCCGCCGAAGGTTTTGATTTGCTCCCCGATACGCGCTCGCAGGTTTATCGCGGACTGTCGAGCGAGAATTCTTTGTCGTCACGCGCCGTCGATGAAACACGTGGCGTGATCGCGACTTACCAAGGCGAACCAATCAACGCGCTATACACTTCGACCTGTGGCGGGCGCACGGAAGATGCCGAGAATATTTTCAACCACGCGACTCCCTATCTGCGCGGTCGCGAGTGCGCCGCTGAAGGCAAAGCCGCTTTTGCGCCGTTCATGGTCAAGAGTTCGCGCGAACTCTTCGAAATTAAGGACGAAAAAGATCTAACGTATGCGCGTGACGTGGCCCTGCTGGCAGTGAACGGCCTTGCTCTGCCTTTCGACAAAATTTCGAGTTCGTGGCTGTCGTCGCATGTCTCTGAATCAGAAGCGCGCGAATGGCTTACTGCCGCAGCTCGGCTGTCGCGCAACGTATCGTTCCAATTTGTTAATGAAGCAACAAAGACGCCCGCGTTCAGCACCGCGCTGGTCGCAGCGGTGTTTGGCGATAATCGCGCCGACACTTTATTGAACAACGCTGACGTCGATTACCTGCTCGCGTTTCGCGATGGTGAGGACGTTCCGAAAGCCAATCGCGCCGACGTCGCAATGCTTTTGCGCGATGGGCATCTATCGCTGTTCCCTGACGCCGCGTTGCGACCAAAAGAAACAATGTCGCGAGCGAGCGCACTGCACGCCATCGCGCATTTACTGGAAGCGCGCGGAGCGCTCGGCTTGCAGAAAGGCGCGGCGCGACCCGCGACCGGTGGCGTGATGGTGCTGCGTTCGAACAAAGGCAAGGATCAGTCGCTTGTTGTCAGCCACGACGCTTTTCTGTTTCGCGAGTTTGGCGACAATCTCTATCAAATGAAATCGCTCGCCCTCGTCGGCGGCGAGAATGTGACCTTTCACGTCAGCGCCAAAGGCGAAGTTGATCTGTTTGAAGTTCGACCGGGCCCGAACGGCGCCTCGGCCGAACGTTTTTCGCCGTTCACTAATTGGACGGCGGAGCTTTCGCTCACCGCCGTGCAAGCACGTCTCGGCCGATCGGTGCGCGGCATCGGCCAGATTACTGACTTGCGTCTGGCGGCGCGGGGATCGTCACGACGCGTAATCGATCTCGAAGTCGTTGGCACCTCGGGCACCGGCCACATTCGGGGCGGACGGATTCGTTCGGCACTTGGCCTGCGGGAACAACTCTTCGTTTTCGATCGCGTTTACAGCGGCACTCGCGTGGCGGGATTCATCTTCACGGGGCGCGGCTGGGGTCACGGCGTGGGTATGTGCCAGGTCGGCGCGTATGGGCTGGCGCGTCAGGGCTTCAGTTCAGAACAGATTCTCAAGGCTTATTACACTGGAATTGAATTGACGAAGATGTACTGATCTTCTTTCAGGATTCGTCATGCGCTTCTCCCGCAATCAACTCATCGGCGCGATCATCCTGCTGGCTATCATCTGGCTCGTGCTCGCAATTCGGCTTATCATCTCTCGGTAACGCAAATTGTGAATTTGCGAACGCATCATGATCGCGCGAGAGACATCACGGGAGCATTTCAATCGCAATCAAACCCATGTGAGTGAAAGGCCGCAAATTAGCAATTTGCGCCACATCATCGCCATCGTCGGGCCGACTGCTTCGGGAAAGAGCGCGCTCGGAATCGAGCTGGCTCTGCGCCTCGAAGGCGAGATCATCAACTGCGATTCCGTACAGGTTTATCAAGGCATTCAGATCGCGACCGCGAAAGTGCCAATCGCAGAGCGACGCGGTGTCCCGCACCATTTGATCGACTTTGTTACACCGAGAGTGAATTTCACCGCGGTGGACTGGGCCCGCGCCGCGATCGAAAAGATTGAAGAAATCGATGCCCGCGACCGGCGAGTTCTCCTGGTTGGCGGGACCGGCCTCTATTTGCGAGCGTTGCGCCGCCCTTTCTTTCCCAGCCCACCTACGGACAAAAAGCTTCGCGCCCGACTCACGAAGATCCGCGAACGTCATGGCCCTGAGCGTCTTCATCACATCCTGCGACGTTTTGATCCGGCCGAGGCCGAGGAGCTGAATCCGCGCGATTGGCCGCGGGTGCAGCGCGCGATCGAGTTCTGCTTGCAAACCGGCGAGCCGATCTCGCGCGAGCGGCCTTTGCGACCTGACCCGCCCGCGCTGGCGGCGCGAATACGCATCTTTGCGCTGAATCCGCCGCGCGCCGAACTCTATTCGCGCATCAATGAACGCACGGAAAATCATTTCGCCAACGGACTGGTGGATGAAGTTCGCCAGCTTCTGGACCAAGACGTACCCGCCGAATCAAACGCCCTGGGCGCGCATGGTTATCGGCGCGTGGTTGAACATCTACGGGGTCAGCGCGATCTCCGAAGCGCGATCGAACAGACAAAGCTTGACGTGCGGCATTATGCGAAGCGGCAGTTGACGTGGTTCCGTCATGAACCGGACGTGCAGTGGACGGACGGCTTCGGCGATGACGATCGCGTGCAGAATGAGGTGTTCGCGCGCTTGCGCGATTAACGATCATTTTCCATTTGTCATTTTCCAATTTCCATTTTTTCATTTATTTGCTGAATCATGCGCCCGACCTAATGAGGGCGTGATTGGGAACGGTGCCCTTGCTTACGCGCGGGCTTCTGACACTCGTCGCTAAACAAGATGGTAAATGGCAGATGTCAAATGACAAATGGAAAATGATCCTTTGGGCAGAAAGCCCTTGCCAGGATGAACCGCGTGTTATACTCTGAAGCCGCTCAAGCAGCTTCAGTTACGCAAACCGAGAAGACGATTCGTGGACGCAAAGCCAGCGCCGCAAAATATTCAGGACGGCTTCCTCAATCTCGCGCGACGCGAGAAAACCACCGTAACGATCTATCTCGTTAACGGCGCGAAGTTGCTGGGACGCATCAAGAGCTTCGACAAGTTCTCTTTGATTCTGGAATCCGGCGCCCAGGAGCAACTGATTTTCAAACACGCGATCTCTACGATCTCCCTAACGCGACGCGCGACCGGCGAACTGCGCGGACAGCAAACGCCGGCGAGTGAGGGCTCGGCTGAGCCAATTGAAGAGCCGGCCGCTTCGTGAATCCAACCCGCGCCACCTGCAAGAACATGTCCGGTGCTTTCATCACTTTCGAAGGAATCGACGGTTGCGGAAAATCTACGCAACTGCGCCTGCTGGCGAGCGAGTTGCGCGTGCGCGGCATAACGGTAGTGACCACCCGCGAGCCGGGCGGCACGCCCTTGGGTCAAAGGCTGCGCGCGGCCTTGCTGGACGTGCAGGAGCAAGTGGATCCGCTCGCTGAACTGCTGGTTTTCGCCGCCGATCGGGCCCAGCATGTGCGCAAGCACCTGCGGCCATCCCTCGAAGCGAATCAAGTTGTGCTGTCGGATCGTTATGCCGATGCGACCGTTGCCTATCAGGGCGCGGGCCGCGGCTTCGCCCCGGAACTAATCGCTGAGATTGTTCAGCTGGCGACGGATGGGCTCAAACCCGATCTGACTTTGCTGTTCGATCTGTCGGTCGCTGAATCCGCGGTGCGCACCCGGCGCAGAGTCGAAAACAAGCGCACCGATCGTCTGGATATCGAGAACGCCAAGTTTCACACACGCGTGCGCAACGCCTACGTCGAAATTGCGAAGGCTGAGCCGGCCCGATTCAGAGTGATCGACGCGCGCGGTTCGGTTCACGAGACGCACCTGGCCGTCATGGATATTGTGATTCCATTCTTGCGAGATCGCGGCCTGATGGGCGAAGAGCAAAGGGCTAAGGGCAAAGGGCCAAGCCGCTAGGTTCCCCTCTTATTGCTCTTTGCTCTTGGCCCTTTGCCCTTATGTTTTCTCGTCTCATCGGCAACGACGAAGTTAAGGAATCGCTGCGACGTCTGCTCACGAGCGGGCGCGTGACTGGTTCGCTGCTTTTCACCGGTGAAGTCGGCATCGGCAAAAAGCTCTTCGCCCTCGAGCTGGCGAAAGCCATGAACTGTCGCCACCGCATCGGCGTCGAAGCGTGCGACGAGTGCTCTTCATGTACGCGAATCTCGCGATCGACATTCCCGCCGTTCGGCAAAGATGACGATGACAAAGAGAGAATGATCTGGAGCGAGCACGCCGATGTGGCCATGGCCCGCGCTTACAAGAACATCATCAGGGTCCCGGTGATGCGCGAACTGGAACGTGAAGCCAACTTTCGTCCATTCGAAGGCGTGGCCCGCATCTTTATCGTCGAAGACGCGGATTGCATGAACGACAACGCTGCGAACGCGCTGTTGAAGACATTGGAAGAACCCGAGCCAACATCGCATTTGATCCTGACCACGTCGAACCCGACGGCGTTACTGCCAACGATTCGTTCCCGGTGTCAGATAATTCGTTTCGCGCCGATCCCTGCTAACCAGATCGAAGCTTTCCTGATCGAAGAAAAGAAAGTTCCGCGTGACGATGCAGAGTTACTGGCGAGAACTTCGGGCGGCAGCCTGGGTCGCGCGCTTGGTACGGACATCGACAACTATCGCGAGCGACGCGCGGCTATGCTTGACGTGCTGACGGCGTTGACGTTGACAGGAGATCGAGCCCAACTCCTACGCTCGGCGGAAGCTCTGGCCGCACCAAAGGACCGGGATGAATACGAGCGCCGGCTGGATGTGCTGGAAGGGTTGATTCGCGACACGTGGTCGCTGCGGCTGGCGCGGCCGGATGAAACGATCATGAACAGCGATCTCCTCAGAGAACTCAAACTCATCGCTGCTGAGATGAAGAGCGAACAGGCTGGTTCATGGCTCAAGCAAATCGAAGAACTACGCGGGACACTCGAAGTCAATATCAATCGAAAGATCGCCAGCGATGCGCTCTTCATGTCGATGGCGACTTAAAGTCTATCGTCGACACCAACATGCCCGAGGCTACTTCCCCTTCGGTATCGGCAATATCATAGAGACCTGCCGCCGATAATTCTCGTAAGTCTCGCCATGAATGCCCACCAGATCGCGCTCTTCAATCTGAATCGCAATCAGAATGTAGACGGTCGTGGCAATCGCGAAAACCAGATGCCCAACGGTCATCTTGGGCGTCGCCCAAAAGGCAATGACAAAACCGAGCATGATCGGGTGGCGAACGATCTTGTACAGGCCCGGTGTCTTGAAGCCCGAGTGAGCGTATGCCTTTCCGATCAGGCTCACGTAAACCTGTTTCAGTCCAAAGAGATCAAAGTGGCCGATCAGAAACGTACTCAGCAGAACGATCCCCCATCCCGCAAAAAATAGCACCTGAAGCACCAGGCTGATCGTGGAATTCCTGAAACCCCAAACGACACCCGTCATCGGCCGCCACTGCCAAAACAGCAGCGCCAGCGACAGACTGGCCAGCAAAACGTAGGTGCTGCGCTCGATCACCTGCGGAACGATCCGCGTCCACAGGTTCTTGAACCCGGGCCGGGCCATCACGCTGTGTTGGATGGCAAAAAGACTAAGGAGTAAAGCGTTGATAACCAGGGCCGGGGTGAAGGGGCCGGGCACGCCGGAATCCACCGCCTTGGGCACAAACACATTTCCCACAAAGCCGATCGCATAGAGAAAAGTGACGAAAAAGATCAGGTAACTCACCACTCCATACAGAAAAGCAAGTACACGTCCCATGATGTAGTCTCCTTTTGTGTTTGAAGGCTTTAAAATTTCTTGCCGATCACGATGATCATTTGCGCCGGAAAGCTCATCTGGTCATTCGGGAAGAACTCACGAACAGCTTCTTGTACTTCTTCCTTCACTCGCAGAACTTGATCCGCAGTGAGCTTTGCTAGCTTCTCTCTCAGCGTGTCGGAAGTCTCAGAGCGCATCGCCCAAAACTCACCAGTCGAAATCGGCGCTTCGATTTGGAAATGAAACACGCGCTCACGAACATCACTGGCTCCGGCGAGTCTGAGAATATTAGCGAGTCTTCCCAGATCCGCAAAGCGAAATGCGTTGGGCGCATCCGCGTCCGCCGGTGGTGAATCCACGTAACGCGACATGACGTCGGTAATGATGTGGGTAAACGGATTCAGCTCGTTCCGGTGCCAAACCGCGAGCGCCAGCGAACCGCCCGGTTTCGTGACGCGCCGCATTTCGCACAGCGCGGCGAGCGGGTCAGGAAAGAACATCACGCCGAGCCGGCTAACTACCGCGTCGAATGAGTTGCTTTCAAAAGGCAGCGAGTCCGCGACACACTGCCGAAACGTGATGTTCGTTAGCCCAAGCCGATGCGACTCGCTCTCAGCAGCCGCAACCATCTCAGCCACGGCATCGGTGCAGGTCACCGATCCTGTCGGTCCAACCGTCTCAGCTATGGTGAGCGAAGGCTCGCCCGCGCCGCCGGCAATATCAAGTACCGTTTGCCCTTCGCGGATGCAGGCGTCTTCGATCAGCGCCTCAGTCAAAGGCGCGAACATCGTCCGAATCGTACCGCTATGCTTCGTCCAAAAGCGCGCAGTCTTGCGCCACTCTTGCAGGGTCTTGTTGTCCTGTATGGCCGGCGTCATTACTTGCACGTGCAGGTGTTGTCCTTGCGTCTCCGTCCGTAATCGTGAAACTGTGCCTGCCTGATTCAGCAATCTAAGATTCTACGGCACCGCGCAGATATTGTTGGTTGTGTTCCGGTCGGTGATCGTGAACTTCACCTCTGGCGAAACAGTCTGCACCGAAGCGCTGCCTGTCTTCATGCAGGGATCAATCTGACCCTGCACTCTGCGGTCAGGCCGACTGTCCGTCAAGGTAATGATGCAACCTTTCCTCGTTACCCTTCCCGTGCCAGTTAAGCCGGTGCCGCCGGGCATCGGGAACAAGTAGTCGCCGCTGAATGAATTCACCAGGACAACTGTGCGCGGATTTGAATCGTCCTGCAAGCAGAAGTCGAACTGATGGATCATTACCGTCGCCGTTGCTCCCCAGGCGCCAGTCTGCACTCCCGTAATTCCGCGCGTCGTGGTGTAGCGCCCATCAGCGCCAACCTCCGAAGGTTGAATCACGAGTGGCTGATATGGGCCGCCTTCCATCACGATCACACCACTGGAGTCGAGCGTTAGCCGCACCGGTTCTTTGATTCCTTGCAGGCCATTCACTTGAACGTGCAACTCGGTCCTCTCGCCCTTGAGCAGGCTTGTCTTCGGCGCAGTCAGGTTGACTCCCACATTGCGATACGTACCTTTCGTTTCCTGATTCCCCTCCTTCAATATTATCTCGACAGGACCAGTAACATTAGTAGGATTATCGATAACCACCTTGTTTGGCGACTCGGCGAGTATCACGACAGGTTGGCCGGCAACTGCACAAGTAGTGGTCGCCGACTTGCCGTCAAAACTACGGTTGCCACTATTTATCTCAACGGGCTTTCCCTGTTGCGCAGTGGTGGGGATCTGGATAGGCGCAACGCTTTGTAAGCTCAGCGAGATAATCTCGATGGGGACGGTTGTTGTTCCACCGATGGTGAATGATCCGCTCGTGTTCGTCAGCGTAATCCCAAGGCCACCGGAATTCGCACTGCTGACGCTCTTAAGGGGCGGAGTAGGTGAGCCGCTTGGCGGTAACGTGAACGTAAACGGGCTGAGGGTTGCGGTGACCGGTACTTCGACGTTGACATCCGATGTTCCGTCCGGCTTTTTCGCGGTAGAGATCTTTATTTTCTGATCGCCCGTGTTCTTGGCTCGCTCCTCAGGAGTCTGGCCTTTTGGCTCGGCCACAACAGTTCCCGATATCGTGTCGCGCGCCCTCATGTCGTCAGGCAGGTTCACGATCACCCGGCCTTGCAAAGTGTCGAACGTAACGGTCCTAAGCCCGCCGGCAGTTTTGACTTCGCCCCTCGCGCCGCGCTGCGGTCGGGCGAGGGCTAATTGGTTCACCGAAGCGCCAAGCCCATCAATGGTTTCTATCGCATCCTTTTTCTTCTTTTTGTTATGCTCGCTCGATTCATCCATCAAGTCCGCACATTGCCTGGCGAAGCAGAAGGCGGCCCGGGCAGCACGGAGCGCCGCACGTTTCGCGCGCTTGGCGTCGCGGTCTTTCTTATTCTCCTGTTTGCCAAATGGGTCGGCTTTACGATCCGCAGCGTCGGCGGCTGCGTCCGCTTCATTGGCTCTCGCCTCCGCGTTTCGGGCGTCTTGTTCGGCCCTGTCGGCAGCTTCCGCATCCTCTTTCTTTCCAGATTGGCACGCCTTGTCTCGAGCTTCCGCCGCCCTTTTCCCGGCGTCTTCAGCGTCCCCGTCGCGGTTGTAGGCATTATCGTCCGCCTGGTGCGCCGCATTGCCGTCGGCGTTGTCAGGGTACTCGTACAGCTCGGCGGTTATCGTCGCGGCTCCTGACATATTCGAAGCGTCTGTCGCCTTTTTGGCGGCTGCCTTCGCGTCTTCGACCGCCTTACTGGTTTTACTTGCCGACGGTGTCTCGGCTGACGCGGTGGCAACGAGATAACAAGCAGCCAGGCAAGCTGCGGCAACTATCAACGACAAGAACGTGCGACGGTGACGGGTATTCATCTGATACTCCTCCGAAGCAAATGAAGGTTCGCCTTGAACCTGCGATCTAAATACGCAGGCACGACACATGGTTTGAACCCTTGGTTAGATTAGTTCAGGAAAGATGATGCTCTATTAATGGCGCTAATACCTATCACCATGCACCGTCAGAGTCAACGCAGATTCGAATAATTAGCAGATGCGATTTTATTGGCGACTATCAAGTAATGCTTACTAGTTCGTGCCGCACGTCTGACTTTGCCGCCGCGCCTTCGGCAAGGAGCTGTTCCGTTTCTTTCACAAACGCTTCGACGATATCTTCACCGGCGACTTTGCGCATCGGCACGCCGTCTTTGAAAATCATGCCGACGCCGCGACCGAAAGTGATACCGAGTTGCGAATCGTGCGCTTCGCCCGGACCGTTAACCGCGCAACCCATGATCGAAAGATGCAGCGGCTCCTGAATGTGAGCGAGGCGCCTTTCGATCTCAGTTACGATACCAACGAAGTTGTCGACGTCCAGGCGACCACAGGTCGGACACGCAACGACAGTGACGCCACGGGTGCGCAAGCCCAGCGACTTAACGATTTCCCACGCGACGCGCACTTCTTCCTGCGGTTCGGCCGCGAGAGAAACACGAATCGTGTCGCCGATGCCTTCGTGCAGCAGGATGCCGAGACCGATCGACGATTTGACCGTGCCGGTGAATGCAGTACCTGCTTCCGTCACGCCGAGATGGAATGGATAGTCGACCTTCTCTGCGAGCAAACGATACGCAGCTACGGTGCGCTGCACATCGGAAGCCTTCAATGAAATGACGATGTCGGTGAAGTCGAGCTCTTCGAGAATCCGTATGTGCCGCAGCGCCGATTCGACCATCGCTTCGGGTGTGGCCGTGCCGTACTTCTTCAGCAGATCCTTTTCCAGCGAGCCACCATTGACGCCGATGCGAATCGGGACCTTCTGTGCCTGCGCGGCGCGCACCACTTCAACGATGCGTTCGTGCTTGCCGATGTTTCCCGGATTCAACCGCAGCTTGTCAATGCCGGCTTCCAGTGCCAGCAAAGCGAGTTTGTAGTGAAAGTGGATGTCGGCGACGATCGGAACTTCGGGCACGCGTTTGCGAATTTCTTTCAGGGCGATGGCCGCGTCGTTGTCGGGCACAGCGAGTCTGACAATCTCGCAGCCGGCGGCGACCATCTCTTCGATTTGCGCGACCGTAGCTCCCACGTCGGACGTGTCGGTCTTGGTCATCGACTGAATGACGCAAGGAGCGCCGCCGCCAATCTGGACGTGCTTGACCTGAACTGCTTTCGACTTTCGCATCATAAACACTTCACTCCGTTTAGCGCGACGACTTGTCGTCGCATGCGGGACAAGTCCCGCGTCTAAACGACTAACCTAAAAAAACTCATTTCGCTGTGGTTGGCGCTGGCGACGCTGCGGGCGCATTGCCGCCTCCGCCGCGCCAGATCGAAGCCTGCTTGATCAAATCATTCGTGATTACAAAGACCATGAGCAAGATTACAACGACAAAACCTGCTTGCTGAATCCTATCGCGCACGGTCACGGAAATCGTCAAGCCCACGAGGGCCAGCAGAGCTTCCATCAGCAACAAGAAGATCGCGCCGCCATCCAGAACTGGAATCGGCAAGAGGTTGAAGACACCGAGATTCAGGCTGAGAAAACCGAGCGTAGTAAACACACCCGCCCAGCCCCCCTCGATCGCTGAAGTTGAAGCAACGCGATAGATGCCGATCGGGCCCGAAACTGTATTCCGCGCCGAGCGCTTGCCCGACAAAAACTGTCCCAGAGCTTTGCCGGTCAGCTTGATGATGCGCACATTCGAATCAACCGCGTAGCGCGCTGCTGAGACCGGTCCCCCGCGAGCGAACGGCAGCTTTTGTCCCACGTGGACACCGATGATTTGTTCGCCCGGCGGGATTTTTGCGGTTACCTGCATCTTGCGGCCGGCACGATCGATATCCATGACGATCGGTTCGGTTTTATGCGAGCGGATGTACTGCACGACTTGCTCGGAACTCTTTACCGGCTGCCCGCCAACTGCCGTGACGCGATCACCGCCCTGCAGGCCAGCCGCCGCCGCGGGACTGCCAGCCGTCACGTCGCCGATCACGACGATCACATCGCCGTAGTCCGGAATGAAGTCGAGTTCGCCGGCGGTCTCGCCATCCCGGGTGAGCGGCGTTGGCTTGATCGTCAACTGCATTCGCTGGCCGTTGCGTTCAATGACCATCGGCAGCGGCTCGTTTGGTGAAAGCAGCGCGTCGCCGCTGATTGAATCCCAATCCGGGTTCGCGGTTCCATTAAAGGAAATGATTCGATCACCCGGTTGCAGGCCCGCCGTCTGCGCCGCGCCAGAGGAAAAGACTGAACTTACAATCGGCGCGGGCGTGGCCGGAATGCCGTAGATCAATCCACCAACAAATGGAATCGAAAGCGCCGTCAGCACGTTCATCACGGGACCCGCCAGCGCGACCAGCACCCGCTGCCATTTTGGCCGCAGGTCGAACCGCTCGTGCGCGGGAATATCGGCCGCGCCTTCACCTTCGATCGGCGCATTCGATTCGTCGCCGCCCAGCTTCACATAGCCGCCGAGTGGAATCGCTGAAATGCGATAGTCCGTCGTACCCCACTTGCGTCCCAGCAGCCTCGGGCCAAATCCAAACGAGAAGGTCTCGACCCGAATCTTGAAAAGTTTCGCGACGATGAAATGGCCAAACTCGTGCAGCGTAACCGCCGCTCCAAGGATGAATATGAAGGCCAAAATTCCGATAATTCCGCTTTGTAATAGGCTCATCAGTTGTTCTTCCAGGATCTAAACATTTCGAGTCGCTAAATCGAGTTTACGTGGACGCTACGCGATGGTCAAACCTGGGATGGCTGGGCGGGTGCAGGCTCAGGCGGCGCTGCTCGCTACTGGTTCGCGTGAAAGAGTATCGATAATCGAGTTGGCAGCGGCTCTCGCCGTTCGATCGGCGTCAAGAACGGCATCAAGGTTAGTGGCCGGCAGCGTTTGATGCTGGTTCATCACGCTTTCGATCACGCGCGGAATGTCAGTCAAGGCGAGGCGCTCATCGATGAAAGCGTGCACGGCTTCTTCGTTGGCTGCATTCATCGCCGCCGGCAGTGTGCCGCCTGTTTTCAAAGCTCGATAAGCCAGCGAGATGCATGGGAAGCGTTCGAGATCGGGTTCTTCGAAGTGCAGCGACGTGAGCTTGGCGAGATCAAGTGGCGGAAGTTCCGAAGGGTGGCGCTCAGGATAAGTCAGCGCGTATTGAATCGCGTGGCGCATGTCGGTCACGCCCATCTGCGCGATGACTGAGCCGTCGATCAATTCGATCATCGAGTGCACCACCGATTCTGGATGCACGACGATGCTGATCTCGTCCGCGCCAAAACCGAACAGCCAGTGCGCTTCGATTACTTCCAGTCCTTTATTCATCAGGGTCGCCGAATCGATCGTGATCTTCGCGCCCATGTTCCAGGTCGGATGCTTCATCGCTTCGGCCACGGTGGCTGATTGAATCGCGGCTTTGTCATGCGTGCGAAAGGGTCCTCCCGACGCGGTGAGAATGATCCGTCGGACTTCAGATCGCTGTTCGCCGCGCAGGCATTGATGCAAAGCGTTGTGTTCGGAATCGACCGGCAGCAATTCCGCGCCGGACTTGGCGGCGGCCCGCGTCATCAACTCGCCGGCCATCACCAGCGTTTCCTTGTTCGCCAGCGCGACGCGCTTCCCAGCTTCCAATGCGCGCAGCGTCGGCACGAACCCAACGGCGCCGACGGTGCCTGAGACTACGCAGTCAGCTTCGGCGTGCGTAGCCACGTCAATCAGGCCGCTCTCGCCGAGCGCGACGCGGGGCGGTGAAATGTCACGCCGGCGCAATTCCGCCTTGAGTTCTTCAGCGGCTTGGTCGGTCTGAACTGAAACCAGATCGGGTTGATGACGAGCGACCTGATCGGCCAGCTTCGCGACATTGCGGCCGGCGCCGAGCGCGACGACACGAAACCTTTTTGGGCCCAGAGACTCGATGACGCGCAACGTGTTGCATCCAATCGAGCCGGTCGAACCCAGGATTGAGACACCGCGAGGGGTCATGAATTTACTCGGTTGGCGGCGACTTGTCGTATGGTTTCATCAGGTCGATCGTCTTACCATCGCGATCGTACGATGCGCCGGTGACGCGCCAGCTTCGATTGCTGCGATATTGCAAGGCAACCCTGGCGTTAACGGTTTGCTTCTCGCCGATGACTTTTAGGTAAAGAGTTGCTTCGCCATCACCGTTGGCAACATTGATATTGCCGGTGACAAACGAGCCAAAATCTTTCACCTCGCCGATGTCCTGCTTGAGGACCTCGTTGCTGCGAAGATAAGTGCGGGCGGTTTCCGCGGCCTCGCTACTCCCTATGGTGTGAAACACAAACCAGAAGATTCCGCCGACGAAGAGCGCTACCACCAACGCCAGCACGCCGAGGATTCCCGCGATAATTAGGATGATTTTCTTGGTAGTCATTTGAAATACAGCCTCGCAAAATAGTAGATGACCGGCGCATTGAACAGCAAGCTGTCTAAACGATCCAGCACTCCGCCGTGTCCCGGCAGAATGTTCGCGGTGTCTTTCGCGCCCGCGCTTCTCTTCAGAGCGCTCTCGGTCAGATCACCAACCACGCTCAGGACATTCATCACGGCCGCCAGGGGCAGGGCAAGCTTCAAAGGCAGTTCGGGGAAAAACCAGACGTGAGCCAGAGCCGCCGCCAGCAGACTCATCATCATGCCGGCGACAGCGCCCTCCCACGTCTTGCCCGGACTGATAACGGGCGCCAGCTTGTGACTGCCAAACGTCCTGCCGCCGTAGTACGCCGCCGAGTCAGCACTCATGATCACGAGAAAGAAAAACGACAGCAGGTGTCGCGAAAGCGGCGCCGAAAATCCTACGCGCACTGCAACCAGATGACCGCCGAGCAGAGCGACGTACAGCACGCCGAGCACCGTTGCGCCCACGGACATGATCATCTTGTCGAATGGCGCGCCGCGCAACATCGCCGCTGCCAGCGCACCCATGGTAAACACCAGAATGATCGCCTGCATTATTTCCAGGTCGAGGCCATTGCGGGAATCCGCGAAATAGAAAACTGTCAGCAATGCCGCCGCCCCCAGATACCCGGCCGCCACGTCGGCCTTTACCTGCTGGCGGCGGGCCAGCAGCCAGAATTCCCACAGCGCAATCACCATGGCTACCGCCGCGATCACGACAAAGAGGAGGGCCAACTTTGCGATCAAGATCGAAGCAATCAGAATCGGAAGCAGCACCACGGCCGTCAGCACGCGCGCGATCGACGGCGGAATCGCCGCGAGTCTTGATTTCGGTTTTTGGTTTGGTGTCTGAGGTTTCAAGAGCTACTCAAATGGAGCGCAGGCATCCTTGCCTGCGGTTCGCCGGCATCTCTGCCGGCGTTCACCCGCTTGCTACGGCAAGCGGTTCTGTACCCTTCAGTCCGCCGAAGCGCCGGCCTCTCTGCTGATAATCGACAATCGCCTCCAGCAGGTGCACGCGCCGGAAATCAGGCCAGAGCGTTTCCGTCACATGAATCTCGGAGTAAGCACCTTGCCACAAGAGGAAATTCGAGATACGAAACTCCCCGCTGGTGCGCACAAGCAAATCAAGCTCCGGCAAATTGTGCGTGTACAGCCCGCGCTCAATATCCGCCTCAGTCAAGTCATTCGCCGAAATGTCTTGCTGCATCGCGGTCCGGCAAGCATCGACGATCTCCGCGCGGCCGCCGTAGTTGAGTGCGATGCTCAAAGTCATTCCCGAATTCCCTGCGGTGCGTTCTGTGGCCGAGGCTACGTCGGTTTGAACCCTACGCGGCAACTCTGTGGTGCGGCCGATAGTTTGGAAACGAATGTTTTGGCGATCGATCTCATCAAGCTCGATCCGCAGATACTTCCTGAGCATCCGCATCAACGCGTCGACTTCATAACGTGGACGCTTCCAGTTCTCAGTCGAAAATGCGTACAGTGTCAGCGCCCCCAGGCCAAGCCGCGCGCTCGTATCGACTGCAGCCCGCACCGCCTCGACTCCCGCGCGATGCCCGGCGATGCGCGGCTTCCCACGCTGCGCGGCCCAGCGCCCGTTGCCGTCCATGATGATCGCCACGTGCCGCGGCAGACGCTCCCAGGCAATCGACGACAGCAGGAGATCGTCGCGCGAGCCTTTGTTAACTACTTCAGCAAAATCAGCGAGCACTTTATTTGGAAATCGATTAAGACCTTTGATATTACGAACGCTTTTATTCTTGCCGCTACCGCGAGCAGTGTCAATCGTACTTTACGTTCTTGAGGGTCAGGCCGTGAGCAGGCGCGGTTGGACCAGCCAATTCGCGTCCGCCTTCAGCGATGGCTCGTGCAACCGTTGCTTCGTCGATTTCACTGCGGCCGACAGCTAACAGCGTCCCAGCAATCGAACGAACCATGTAGCGCAAGAACCCATCTGCCGTCACCGTAATCTGAATCAAGTGACAGCCGCCGCGCGCGTTCCAGCCATCGTCGATATCGAGTGCAGAGATCGTGCGCACGCGCGAATCGACATCCGTCTGTGCCGCAGAGAATGCGGTCCAATCATGCTCGCCCAGAAACAAGCCGGCGCATGAACGCATGCGTTTGAGGTCGAGCAGCCGCCCTTCAGCCAGCGCATATCGCGACCAGAAAGGCGACATCGCCTGGCTGTGAACGACGCGATAGACGTAGGTCTTACCGCGCGCGGAATAGCGTGCGTGAAAATCATCTGACACAACGTCGGCAAATAGAACGCGTACGTCGTTCGGCAGATTCCCGTTAATCGCCGCGCGCAGTTTTTGCGGAGTAATCTCGCGTTGCAGTTGAACACTGGCTACTTGTCCTTCCGCATGCACGCCGGCATCGGTGCGGCCTGAGCCATGCACGACAACTTCCCGTCCGTCCAGCAATGAAAGCACCCGTGTCAGCTCGCCCTGCACGGTGCGCAACTCACTTTGGATCTGCCAACCGTGAAAGTCCGTACCGTCGTATTGGAGGAGCAGCTTGAAGTTCATAAATCAGTAGGCAGCAGGCAAAAAGGCAGTAAGCAGAATGCAGAACGCAGAAAGATGGATTACGATGTGTTCATTCGTGGACCGCTGCCTTCTGCTTACTGCCTACTGCTTACTGCTTTCTGGCTACTGTTGTCCTGCTTCCGGGCTTAATCGCCACGTCGCCACGCTTACAAAGATGGCAAGTGGCGAGATCAACGGCCAGCACTTCCAGCGTCGCTAACGACACGCGCGGCACACCGACGTCCGCTTTGCCGCCAGAGCGATCTATGATCGAGGCGGCGGCAACCACTTCCGCTCCCACATCGCGCAACGCTTCGATCGTGTCGCGCGTCGAGCCTCCGGTGGTAATTACATCCTCGACTACGAGGACGCGCTCGCCTTTGCGAACGCTGAAACCCCGTCGCAGAGTCATACGGCCCTGCTCACGCTCGGTCCAAATGAAGCGCACTCCAAGCTGCCGCGCTACTTCATAACCAATTACAATTCCCCCAATTGCCGGCGAGGCGACGGTCTCGATGTTCTGGCCATGAAACTGATCGGCGATCGCAGCGCCGAACTCCCTCGCCGCCGCTGTCGACCGGAGCGCGATTGCGCACTGCAAGTAGACCGGGCTATGCAGGCCGCTGGACAAAACGAAGTGGCCTTCGAGGAGCGCGCCGGCGCTTTTGAATCGTTCGATAACTTCGTCAGCTTGCATCACTCATTGCAGCGGCGTACAGAGTACCAACTTTAGTTGGGTTCTTTCTCAGCAACAAAGGCCCGACTGAGGTCGGCACTCTATGCGCCTGTCACCAAACTGATCGTTTCAGAAATCCTTGGTCTACGCTTACAATGCCTTCGATGGCAGTCCCGCGCAATCTTATTTCCGACTCAACGCTAGTTCAGGAAGCTTTCGATCTCGTAAGCGTCAGTGGCGGACACGCTACCTTCAACGAGATCGCCGATGCGGTTCTGCGTCTCTCTCACATCAGCGAAGAACTGTCCGCGCTGCTGATCGCCGATCTGGTTCGGGACGACCCGCGCTTCAGAATTGAAGCAGCGCATCTGACGATTGTCGGGGACGACACGGAAACTCGCCCACTCAACGAAATCGATTTCGTCGTGCTCGATGTAGAAGCGATCGTTGCGACGACGAAAACCGCGCGCGTCATTGAACTCGGCGCCTATCGGGTTCACGACGGCGAGATCACCGACAACTTTCAGACGCTAATCAATCCCGAAGCGCGTCTGCCCAGGTACATCGCCACGATGACCGGCATCTCAGATCAAATGCTGGTGGCCGCGCCCAAGTTTAGCGAGATCATCAATGCGTGGCTGGAGTTTGCCGGCGACGCGGTGCTGGTGGCCCACAATTCAAATTTCGATCTGCCGCTGCTGAATCGAGAAATCGCGCGCGTCTTTCCCGGCTATCGCATGCGAAATGCCGACCTCTGCACGGTCGATCTCGCGCGCCGCCTGGTCTCGAACTCGGAACGTCACAACCTTGACGCGCTCGCCGATCACTTTGGAATTGAAAATCCCGACCGCCATCGCGCTGCGGGGGACGCGCTGACAACCGCGCACATCCTGCTGCGCCTTTTGGATCAACTTGAAGAGAATGGCGTGCCTACGCTGGCGGCTGCGCGCACTTTTCAAGTGGCCGCCAAACCGCCCCGCATTAACGTTGCCCGAGAGCTAGCCCTCGACGTCTGAAACCGGTTCGACCTCGACCGAAGATCGCAGCAGACGCTTTCCCACAAACGCGACAATCACCAACACCGCAAGCCCGATGCCGATGGCCGGATAATATCGCGCCAGCAGTTCCTTTGCGTGTTCGCCGTAATGCGCAGCGAGGTAGGCCAGCAGCAAATACCGAAACGCGCGTCCCGCCGTAATCGCAATTGTGAAGCGCAGCAGGGGCAGCCGAAAGACGCCGGCGGACACGACGAAAAGCTTAAAGGGAAAGGGCGGCGGCAAAAGCGAAGCGACGAGCACCGACAGCACGTCATAGCGATCGATCAGGTCCTTGACGCGTTTTTGTTTCGCTTCAGAGAAGCGCGCCAACGCCCGATTTCCGGCGCGTCGTGAAATGCGATAGAGACCTACGCAACCAACCGTCGATCCGATCGTCGCGGCCGCGACATAGATCAGCATCCACGCTGGCCGCGCCGCCGACAGCACCAGCAGCACTGCGTCAACGCCGCCGGGCATCGGCACCAGCACTGAATCGAGAAACGCGATCGCCAGCAACCCGAATGGTCCAAATGAAAGCAGGTAAACCGAAAATCTCGCCAGGCCGCCGGTTATGCTATGAAAAAATGAATTCAAATGTTTTCCTCTACCGAGTCTCCTTGCCCAGCTTTACCGCCGCTCTGCCCTTGCCCGACAAAAGATAAATGACGAGAGCAATCAAACAAATCCCGCCAACCACGCTAATGATGATGATGCCGTTGTCTTGCAGGAAACGCGCAACGCGTTGTCCGTAGAAAACTGCCAGCGTGCCCTCGATGTAATAGCGTAACGAACGCGCCAGCAAGATGGTTACCAAAAACCGTCGCCGCGGAAACTGCAATGCTCCGGCGGTGGCCACGAAAATCTTAAAAGGCATCGGCGGCGGCAATAAAGCTGGGACCGCCAGCGCCAGGATCCCAAAACGCGCATAAGCTCGCTCGACACGCTGCACATGCTCGACGCGAAACCGCCGATGCAGGACCGCTTGGCCACCGCGTCGCAGGATTGAGTAAAGCAGAAAACACCCAATCACCGAACCCAGCGCCGGAAACAACGGAAACAAAAAAGCGGTCTCGGGATGCGTGTAACAGCGCGCGACCACCAGATAGTCGTTCACTTCCGGCAGCGACAGCAACGACGAATCAAGCGCACCAATCAGAATCATCGCCGGCGCCGCGATGTAAAGCGGAACGTGCACGATGAAATAGGCTAAGCGCCGTCCGAGGACATGTAACCAATCAAACATAAGCCAGAAACCCGACTGTCAGGGAGGGTGCAAACGACATGAACCTAATTAGGGTAATTTGTGATTATATCCGCAATCAGACCTATGCTCGTGAGCGAGCCCACAAATATCGCACCCTCCTTCACAGTCGGGTTTCTGCCTCACTTGGCTGGCTTAAAGATTGACGGAGAGTCGTAAGTGACGCCAACGGTAATTCCTGAATGAGGGCTGAAGTTGGTCAAGCCTTTGATGCCCGCGAAATCGAAACGCAGTCCCGAAGCGCGCACTTGCATCCCGAGTCGCGCTTCACCTTGCGATTCAGTTCCCAGCGGGCCACTACCCGGCCGTGTGTTCGTGCGTCCGTTCACTTCTCCCGCCAGGCTGAATTGTTTATTGAGTCGCACGATGCCCGCGAAGCCGTAGGTCAGAACGTCGTTCTGCGTAAAGAACGCCGTCGGCGCCGAAAGGATTCCGATTCCCAAATTGCCAAAGGTATTGACCCGCCCATCCTGGCCGAACTTTTTGCCGAACAGCACCTGGCCGTACGCGTTCGTTTGGTTCAAGCTAATTCCGCGCGCCTGGTTCGAGTTGGGCAACTGCACGCCGAATCGAAATCCCACCGAAGGCAAATGAGCCGTTTCATTGCGCAGCTTGATCTTGGTCCAAAGCATGAAGTCGCCAATGTCGTTCGTCGAGTTTGCGTTGGCGGCGAGACTCAATGGAATCGCGCTGGCGCCGCGAGTGTTGATGCTCAGAACGTTTTGCGCCACGCCTTCAATCTGAACTTCGACGTTCGGGGCCAGCCCAATGCTGATTCCGATAACGCCCGCGCGCGTCAGATCGCCCGTCAATCCGGAAACCGGAAACCGCGCCTTCTGCACAAAGTCAACTCCCGCCGAGATACGCAGCGAGCCGGGCGGAATGATGTCCACGTCTTCGGTGATTAGCGGACGCTGTTGCGCGCTCGCGGCCATCGCGCAAACGAGGACGATGAAGATAGCAAACGTTGCGGACTTGATTCGGTTAGCCATTACAGTTTTCGACTCTCGGGGATTGTAATGCCAGGTGGCGGAAAGCGTCAACGCGAATTGTCGGCGTCCGCTAATGTGTTAACATTCGCCGACCCTTGAAATTCAGAATCTCAGAACGAAGGCGAAACCATGAATAGAGTGTTTACGAAGCTGCTCGCGCTGGTCATGACTGTCGGCATTTGTGCCGTAGCCATCAACTCATACCATTCTCGCGCGGTCGCACAGCAAGCCGCTAAGAGTCTCAACCTGCCGGGTCTGCAAGCTCGCGTTACCGTCCGGCGCGATGAACGTGGCATTCCGTACATCGAAGCCGCGAACGACACGGACCTGCATTTCGCGCAGGGTTATGTGACGGCCAGCGATCGACTGTGGCAGATGGACTTCCTGCGCCGCACAGCGCGTGGCGAACTCGCTGAAGTTCTCGGCGCCGGTCCAAACAACGCAGCGCTTGAACAGGACAAGCAACATCGCACGCTCGGGTTTACCGCGGAAGCCGAGGCCGAAGTCGCGCAGGCTTCGGCGCAATCACGGGCGCTGTTCGAAGCTTATGCGGCCGGAGTCAATGCCTATATCAACTCGCTCGACGCGAAAGCTTTGCCGCCCGAGTTTCAGATTCTTCAATACAAGCCGCGACCGTGGACGCCCGCGGATTCTTTGCTGGTCGCGAAGTTGTTTGCCGAGGGCCTTTCGAACACGTGGCGACTCGACATCATGCGCGAGGCGCTGGCGGGTCTGCCGGCTGAGAAGCGCGCTGCGCTGCTGCCGGAAATTTCGCCGCTCGATGTTCTTGTCGTAGGCAAAGACACAATGAAAAGTAACGCATCAAACGCGAATCGAATTCAGGGTTCTGGTTCTGTTTCACCTGAATTGATCGCCGCGCTCGTGAAGGATCAGGAAGTCGAAGCGCAAGCGCTGGAGAGAGTTGGCCTGTACGCCGAAGGTCTGGCGGCGAGCAACAACTGGGTGGTCAGCGGCAAGCGCACCGCCTCCGGCAAGCCGCTGCTCGCTAACGATCCACACCTGGCGGCATCGGCGCCCTCGATCTGGTATCTCGTACATCTGAGCGCTCCCGATGTGCGTGTGGCGGGCGTGACCGCGCCCGGTCTTCCGGGAGTGATCATCGGACACAACGATCGCATCGCCTGGGGCATGACCAACGTCGGCCCAGACGTCCAGGATCTCTACATCGAAAAATTCGATCCGGCGAAACCGCAACGCTATCTCACGCCGCAGGGTTGGCGCGACGCCGAAGTGCGCCATGAACAGATCAAGGTTCGCAAAGGATTCGGGAGTTCCGAATCCGACACGGTCACGCTGGATGTAACGGTGACTCGGCACGGACCGATCATCTTCGAAAAGGATTCAAAGCGCTATGCGTTGCAGTGGACCGCGCTCGATCCAAAGCTCAACAGTCCGGACGGTACTTATCTGATGAACCGCGCGCGCAACTGGAAGGAATTCAACGCCGCTCTTCGTTCGTTCACGGCGCCAACTCAAAACATCGTGTACGCAGATGTGGACGGCCACATTGGTTACCACGCGGCCGGCGTAGTTCCGATCAGAAAGTCCGGCGATGGCAGCGTGCCGTACGATGGTTCGACCGACGCCGGCGAATGGGTGAGCTACATTCCAACCGAAAAGCTGCCGCAGGTATTCGATCCTCCGAGCGGGATGATTGTCACCGCGAATCAGCGCATCGTAGGCACGGATTATCCGTACTTTCTAACGCACTCCTGGGCGCAACCGTATCGCGCGCGGCGCATCTTTGAACTGTTAAGCGAGAAGCCCAAGTTGACGATTGATGATTTTCGCAAGACTCAGGGCGACGTCTCTTCCGTCGGCCTCGGACCATTTGCGCGGCAGACCGCGAAGATCATGAAACCGCAAGCCAACCCGGCCGACCAGAAGCTGAGCCAGACTCTCGACGCTTTTGAAAATTGGGGCGGCCAGATGAGCGCCGATTCGCGCGTTGCGCCGATGGTAGTCCAAATGCGCGTGGCGTTCCGTTCGCGAATACTGACCGCAGCGCTCGGTCCCGACCTGGTGAAGATGTACGGCTGGAGCAATTTCGAAGTCACGCTCGATCGCATCCTCAACGATCAACCGAAAGACTGGCTGCCGAAAGAGTTCGCCAGTTACGCCGACTTGCTGAGTGCGTGTTACGGGGACGCCCGACAGGTTCTGACGAGAAACCTCGGGGCCGATGAATCAAAGTGGACGTGGGGTGACATGATCAAAGTGCGTTTCGCTCATCCGCTGGCCGGTGCTCCCCTGGTCGGGATGCAATTCGCGATTGCGCCGTTTCCGCAAAACGGGACCGGTGGTTTGGGCGCGACCGTGAACGTCGGGAATAACGTTTCGATGCGGTTGATCGCTGACCCCAGCAATTGGGATCAGACACAGCACGGCATCACCCTGGGCGAATCCGGTTGGCCAAGCAGTCCACATTGGAAAGATCAGCTCGACGATTGGCGCAACGTCACGCCGCGCGCGTTTCCGTTCAGCAAGGCAGCCGTGGAAAGCGCGACGAAAGAGATGCTAGTCCTTGATCCGCCGAAGTAGGCCGAGAACGCCAACGCTGGGAGCGCAGACATCCTGTCTGCAACCGCTCGCAGCAAAGTCGACTTAAGAGAAGAAGCAGACAGGATGTCTGCGCTCCCAGCATAGCTTGCGCGATCAAGGGTCGACAGATCAGCAAGCAAGATGTCTGCCTCTTCTCCTAGGAACGTCGATATGCGCAAGCACGAAGCAACTGACGGATGGCACAGCCGAGGCTATCTCCCCCACTTTGATGGCGCCGAGATAACCCAGTTTGTTACTTTCAGACTCGCCGACTCCCTGCCTCAACGATTGCTCGAGACTTGGCGCTCAGAACTCAAAGAAGAGTTGGCCGCCAATCTCGATACAGCGCTGCGGCGGCGTATTGAGATGTATCTCGATCAAGGGTACGGACTGTGTCACCTCAAACATCCGGGCGTTGCTGAACTCGTGCAGCGTTCCTTACTATTTTTCGATCGCGAACGATATCGGCTTTCGGCGTGGGTAGTAATGCCCAATCACGTACACGCTCTGATGACCCCGCAGCCGGGGCATGAGCTCTCGCGCATCTTGCAATCGCTCAAGTCATATACCGCGAATGAAGCGAACAAGATTCTTGTTCGTCGTGGACAGTTTTGGCAACAGGAATCGTTCGACCGCTACATTCGCGACTCGAAGCATTTCGTTAGCGTCGTACAGTACATCGAAAACAATCCAGTCAAAGCGCGACTGTGTAAACGCCCTGAGGATTGGCCATACAGCAGCGCGTGGTTTCGCGCACGCGAAGCCGGCCTCGCTAACGCTAGGAGTTGCTGAGGCCGGGAGCGCAGACATCCTGTCTGCATCCTAGCACCGGAAGCATCAACGCTAAGAGAAAGAAGCAGACAGGATGTCTGCGCTCCGAGCATAAGTTGCGATGAAGCGTCAAACGATCGGCAGACAGGATGTCTGCGCTCCCGGCGACAGGTGGCGCGTTTTCGTCGCTATTGAAGTGCCAACCGCTTTGCGGCGGAAGGTGACCGATCACATCGACCGTTTGCGCGAATCCATCCCCGAAGTTCGCGCGAGTTGGAGTCGAGAAGATAACCTGCACCTCACTTTGAAATTCGTCGGGGACCTTCCGATCACGAGCGTTGAGCGACTCTCGTCCGCGGCTGCGATCGCTGCAACCAAAGTCGAACCCTTTGAAATCGTCGTCGAGGGCTGTGGTTCTTTTCCGCCAAGCGGTCAACCACGCGTGCTCTGGATCGGAATCGACCTGGGTGCGCAGACATCCTGTCTGCATCTCACTCGCGCTCTTGAAGACGAATGCGCTGAAGCAGGTTTCCCGCGCGAAGCGCGTCCGTTTCATCCGCACCTCACAATCGCACGAATCCGCAAGCCTCGCGGCTCACGCCAACTGGCGGCAATTCACAAAGAGATCGGATTCACTCGCGAAATCGTCGGCGTCGCGGAGTTAACTGTGTTTAGAAGTGAGTTGCGCAGCGAAGGATCAAGGCACACCGTGATTTCGCGGCACAGTTTGCATTCAACTTTGAAGGAATCCGGTTAATCCTTCTCCCACCCGGTCAGGAGATCGATTCCGTTAGCCCCGAACCGCCGGGCCGCATCAGCGGCTCGAACGTCGCCTTCGTTTTCCAATGACCATTGGGCGTGCCGGCACAGCAGCGCCAGTTCCGTCGCCCGACCTAGCGTGAGTGCGAAGCGGCGCGCGCCGGCTTCCAACACCGGCGTTCCGGCCTTCCTTGCTTCAGCCAACCAGCTTTCGGCGTGCGCGAATGCTGATTGAACGATTCGTGCTGGTTCAGCCGAACGAGGATCATGGACCGAAGCGAGGCAGCGGGTTACTTCCGCCTTCAGCGCGTGGAACGCCCGATCGTCTGTCCCCAACGCGCGCAGCGCATCCAGCGCCAAAACGTTCGTCGTTCCTTCCCAAATCGGCAGCACCTGCGCGTCGCGCAAGAGCATCGGCAACCCCGTGTCTTCGACGTAGCCCGCGCCGCCAAACGCTTCGAGCGCTTCGCTCACAACTCCCACAACTTGCTTGCCCGTCGTCAATTTCATCAAAGGCGTCAGCAGACGCAGCAGCAGAGTCTGCTCTTCATCGATCTCTTTCGTCTCGGCGCGACCAGTAAGTTCAGCCACCAGGAACGCGAGATGAAACGCAGCTTCGGTCTCGGCTTGCAAACCCGCGAGCGTGTCCAGGTGCAGTGGCTTCTCAGAAAGCAGCGCTCCGAAGGCCGTGCGCCTGTACGCGTAATTCAGCGCGAGCGCGACGGCGCGACGCATCAGCGAAACAGCGCTGATGCCATTCCACAGTCGCGTGATGTTGAGCACCGGCGTGATGTTGCGCACGCCGTCCGTGGTTCCCAAAACCAGTTGCGCCGGTGTGCCGTCCAGAGTCAGTTCCGCGGTCGGGACTTTGCGCGTGCCGAGCTTGTCTTTCAAACGATCGATCGCGATGTTGCGCAGGCGGCCGTGGGCATCTCGCATCTCAAGATAGAAGAGCGCGAGTCCGCGACCGCCGCCGGGATTGCCTTCGGGACGTGCCAACGTCAAAGCGATTTGGGAAGTAGCAGCGGACGTGAACCACTTACGACCATAGAGAAGCCAGTGATTCTCTTGATTGGGATCAGCCTTCGCGATTGCCTCCGAAGTCCCAACGTCCGAGCCGCCGGTGAGTTCGGTCATCCACTGGCCGCTGGTCCAAAACTCTTTCGGGTCGCGACTGGTCAGATGCGGCACCGCGCGATCGATGAGCGCCTGGTTGCCGGAACCGAGCAGCGTGCGCGCCGCCCCGTCGGTCATCGCCAGCGGACAACTGTAGATGTCGGTTGAAGGCGTGAAGAGATAGGCGAGCGCGCACTGATGCACGCGCGAGAACCGGCCGTGCTTTTGTTCGTAAGCGGTGGCGACGACGCCATGCTCAGCGGCGATGCGCTCGGCGACACACCACAAAGGCGTCAACTCAATCCGATCGACTCGATTTCCCCACGCGTCCCATTGCGTGAGCGTCGGCTCATTCAGTCTGTCGGCAAGCTGCATCTGATAAAGGTCGCCACCGGCCAGGCGTCCCATCTCGACAAGCGTCGGTTCGATCTCGCGCAACACGTCGGCGGGAACGCTGCGCTTCAAGTAGGAACGCAGCACAGAATCATCTTCGTATTGATTGCCTAAACTTGGAGACGCTTGCTGAAACTGCATGATGTGCTGGAAAGCGTAGCGGGAAATGGAAGAAGCGTAAAGCGCAGGGAGCCGCTAAAGCCGGGAGCGCAGACATCCTGTCTGCTCTTTTTCTTAGATTTGACGCTCCTTGCGGAGCGTCTTGCAGACAGGATGTCGCGCTCCCAGCCTAATGAAAGACGCGAACCGGAAAATCTTCTCATTCGCGTTTTTCGCCGTCAGAAGAACCCACGAGCGACGAGGCTCAGGGTCTGTTTTGATAGATCGTTCGTGGCATCACGCCTGGCCGATCTTCAATGATCTCGGCGATGTAGCCCATCGAGGCGCCGTTTGATGTCGGTAAGGCTCCCTGAGCACTGATGTAGGCAAATCCCCTTACATAGTTAAATTGGCATTGGGCGATGATGTAGCCTTGAAATCCCGGTGTGGCCGCAATCCCGTAGCCGCCGCCCCCGCTCAATGTAAACGTCAACTGCTGGCCCGACGGAATCGGCGCATTTGTGGTTTGGGCCGGCGGGCTGGTGCACCCGGTTTGACCGCAGTAATAGTTAAGGGTGCAAACTCCCTGCATAGGCGTCGCACCCAATCCGGTACCCGTGTCTAATGTTGTATTGCTAATCGCGATTCCGGTGTCATAACCAAGCTGGTTCGATACAAATGCAAAGAGGAGGTTCATCGTCGGTTTTTGAGGTGGCTTGGGGCTCGCCGTGAGTGTTGCAGGTTTGGTAGGTTCGCCGAGCCGCTGCTTGAGCTGCTGAACCTCTGCGGTTAGTTGCTGCACGTTCTTGCAAACATCACATTCGCCATTGGTGTTCGGGGTGGATGCCGATGTTGGAGTTGGCGCTGAGGTCATCTGTTGTGCGACTGGACGCGGTGTTGGTGCCGGCGTCGGCTGAGGACTACTCCCTTTCCCGGGAGGTAGATTGTCGTTGTACACTGAGCTTGAAATAGTGATGTTGTCATTATCGATCCCCAACCTTGCTGAGCTGGGTAGGTATGTTTTGAAAGGACATTGTCCGACAGTATTACCCTCCGGACTGTAATCGCAGACGAAGAAATCCGTCTGGCCATCCGCGCTCCTGGCCTTGGCACAACCCACCCTGGTCGTCGTTGACCAAACCACTTGTGTGTAATGCACACATGACTTGCCGGGGGCGCAAGTACACGACTGGGCAGTGAAGTTTGCGTTTTCAGCCTCCCAAACTCCGAGCACATCCGTGGGTTGCCATTGCCCAGCCGTTCCCCAGAACAAATTCTCCCCGCTCGCACGGTGAGGAGGCGGCATCGCATCACTGGCGGCAATCTTATTTGCCCAGTCCTGCGCGGTCGCGGCCAGGCCATCATCCCAGGCGAGCGGCGGCACATTGGATTTCTGGCGCACATTATTGTGCGAGGCGAGCATCGACATCTCGAAGGTGCTGAGCTGTTTGTTTTGCGCCGCGGACGGCCGGCTTGCGGAAACTACCAGACCGAGGCTAAGGACTACCAAGAGCAGTGAAAGACAGAACCAACGCATAGAATTACCTCCACTGGCGGGAGTCTCTCGCCAACATTCAGTTGAAAGTGTGAGCTATGAACTTCAGGCAATCTGGGGAATTCCAGAGAAGCTAAGAACGGAGTAAGCCAGGCTCGATTCGCAATCGACCTTAGACTAATCAGGAATAAAGGTCAAAAGTGAAAAACAAAAAAGCGGCGACTGATCGCAGTACCGCTTATTCGAAATCTATTTGGTCGGGGCGAGAGGATTTGAACCTCCGACCTCTCGGTCCCGAACCGAGCGCTCTACCAGGCTGAGCCACGCCCCGAAGTAGTACTGTTGGATTCTAGGTGACGCTTACTACAGTGTCAAAGGCTGGGAGCGCAGACATCTTGTCTGCATCCTATCCCGATGGGTCAACTCCGAAGAAAAAGAAGCAGACAGGATGTCTGCGCTCCCAGCACTAGGCACTTGCTGAGTCACTGCGCGAATGCTTGATGTGGCGCCAGACCCACCACGCGGCCAAAATCACGAGCGCGATTCCAATCACGAAATCGAACCTGTGAAAGAGAGTCTTGAGCATCGGCTCCTTGTCCCACTTCTCGCCCAGCTTTTGACCAACGTAAGCGAGGCCGAGACACCACGGCAACGATCCGGCAAACGTGTAGATGACGAACTTTTTCAAATTCATCCGCGCGACGCCGGCGGGAAACGCTATGAACGTCCGAATGACGGGCAGCAGGCGACTCGCGAAAACAATGACTTCGCCAAAGCGATCGAACCAACGATCGGCCAGATCCAAATCGTGGTGCGAAATCAGAACGTACCGCCCGTACTTTTCGATCAAAGGACGCCCACCGTACATCCCGACCCAATAGGCAACGAGGGAGCCGACGACGCAACCGAACGCGCCCGCGATGCCGACTAACCAGATGTTGAATTGACCCGTATAGACCAGATAGCCCGAGAACGGCATGATGATTTCGGACGGCAAAGGGATGCACGCGGACTCGATGGCCATCAACAGCACGATGCCCGCGTAGCCAAGCGTGGAAATCGTCGCCACGATGAAAGCGGATAGGATTTCGATTATTCGGCCGATCATTCTTCTGCCTACTGCCCTCTGCTCACTGCCTTCTGCTTACTGACTCTCCCATCCATGCTGACCAATCAGAGGCACAAACTGGCATGGGCCATGTTCTTCAATCTTCGTTCCGGCTTCAGTCTTGATCACGCGCACCAGTGTCTGCGACTCGCGCGTTTCGCCGACCGGAATTACTAGGCGACCACCAATCTTCAATTGCGCGATCAAAGGTTCAGGAACCTTTGGCCCGCCAGCGGCTACCAGAATTCCATCGTAAGGACCATGTGCGCTCCAGCCGAGCGTGCCATCAAATGCTTTGACCGTTGCGTTGTAAATCCCGAGTTCGCGAATGCGGCCTTGCGCATCCCGCGCCAACTCGCCGATGCGTTCAATCGCGTACACCTGCGACGCGAGTTGGGCCAGAACTGCGGTCTGATATCCTGAGCCGGCGCCGATCTCCAGCACTCGGCTCTTCTTGTCCAACTCAAGCAACTCAGTCATCCGGGCGACGATGAAGGGCTGAGAAATCGTTTGATTGGAATCGATCGGTAGCGCATGGTCGCCATAGGCTCGGCCGCGCAGGGCCTCGGGAACAAAGAAATGCCGGGGGACCTGGCGCATCGCCTCCAGTACGCTTGAATCGTGGATGTGGTATTGGTCGCGCAGGCGATCCACCATGCGATCGCGGGGGATGCGGTATTCCGCCTGAAGGGCGACGCGCGGTGAAAATGTGGAACTCAATGCGATTGAGACTCAAGTCTCCTGCTAGGTCTGCAGCACTTCGGCGGACGCGAGATAATTCCACGATTCGATCTGTGATAACGCCGCATGATCGGTCATATCACTGCGCAATGGAGTGATCGAAACATAGCCATCTTCGATCGCCCGATAGTCGGTTCCGTCTTCAGCATTTGAACGGAAGTATTGCTCGCCAATCCAAAAGTACGGCTTGCCGCGTGGATCGATGTGTTCGGTAATCACCGGCCTGGCGTTCTTAATCCCCTGGCGCGTGATCTTCACGCCCTTGACCTCTCCGAGCGGCACGTTGATGTTCAAAAGCGTGCCCTCTGGAAGTCCTTCACTCAAGATCTTCTTGACGGCCAGCAGAGCAACCCTTGAAGCTTCGGTGAAATCAAGGTGTTCGCGGGCGACTAAACTTACGGCGATGCCGGGCACTCCGAGGATCGTCGCTTCGAGGGCACCCGCGACAGTGCCGGAATAGGTCGCATCGTCACCAAGATTGCCGCCGTGGTTTATGCCTGAAACGCAAACGTGCGGCAACTCGGTCTCTTTAAGAATTCTGTGGAGGGCCAAAGTCACGCAGTCGGTTGGGGTGCCGTCGACCGTCCAATGGCGATTGTCGATCTGCCGAATTCTCAACGGCCGAGAGAGCGTCAAACTGTGCGAAGCGCCACTCATCTCCGCCGCCGGCGCAATCACAAACACATCACCAAGCTCGCGCAGTGCCTTTTCGACGGTTATCAGGCCTTCAGAGTGAATCCCATCGTCGTTCGTTAACAATATGCGCGTCATCGCCTTGAGTCACCGTATTTGATCTCTGAATCACCGCCAACGTCGCTTTGCACACGTGCGCCTTACCGTCTTGAAAACGTCTCGACCGACCTCACTCTAGCCGTACAAGTTGATGAGTTTTCCTGAAGCAACACGCTTAGGGTCTGGCGCTAGTGGGGCGCGGCCTGGGGCGGCCTTTCTTTTTGTTGCGCTTGCGGGCCAATGCGGACTTGAGCTTCGCCTTCTGTCCGGGCGGCATAAAAAAGGCGTGCTTCTTCGCGTCCTTAATTATCTCTTCCGTCATGACCTTGCGCTTGAAGCGTCGCAGCGCGCTTTCTATCGACTCGCCCTGGTTAATTGTAACGACTGCCATCTAGTTCTCCAGTAGTTAATATCCGGTTTTCGACTGCAAATTTAACACGTCCGTTGGTGTCGAGGTCAAGCGGGCGCGAAAAACCCCGCGAATAGTTCGCACCATTCGCGGGGCGTAAATTGAACACAAGTCAAAATCTAAGCCGTAACAGCCGCTACTTCTTTCTTGCGACTCAGGCCCTGAATCTGGACTGGCTTATCGCCATTATCCGACTTGATCTCCTGTTGCTTGAGAACCATTTCCTGATAGAGCTTGCGCATCGCGACCATTTCCTCGTGCGCAGTCTTAGGCCCTTCCATATGTGGCTTATTCGGACGTGCCAGGTCGACTTCGTTCAACTTGAGATTGTGCGTTGGGTCAGACAGCTCAACCTCTTTGCCGCCGGCAAAGATTTCGTGTCTTCCATGTTCTTCGTACCACTTACCCACAGTCGCATTCTGGTGCATGTGCTCGATAATGTTGCGCCAGCCAATGCCTGTGTTGTAGGCGCAGAAGCTGATCTCGCCCTCCTGCGTGCCATAGGGAATGATGCACATTTCCGTCCGGCGGAAGTCATAGTTGAAAAGGTCCTGAAACCACATGCCAGCGATGAACAAGAAGTTCCAACGATCCGCGCGGCGCTTTTTGATATCCTCTTCGCTTCGATCGCCGGTGACCTTGCCGTAATCCTTACCAGTAAGCCCGAACGACTTGTCGAACTTCTTAAAGAGTTCGTAAAGATTAAACTCCGACGGCGCTTCCTTCGGCCGGTAATGCTTCAACAACGCCAACGCCATCATGAAATTCGACGCCCATTTACCGCGCGCTGCGTCGGTAATCTTTCGCATGTCAGAAACGAGTCCAGGAATATTCAGAAATGCCGGGACTGGGCTCATTTCCTTAGTTTCCTTATCGACCATCACTGCTGTGCCAACTCCGCAATTCGGATGGCATCCGCAAGAAACTTGCCCCCACTCGGAATTGGGGCCATGGACCAAATCCGCAAAGTCCGCAAATGCTCCCATCAACGACAGAGGAAACCAATCTCGCGTTGGCTCGGTAATCCCCACCTGGTTCTTCACGTCATGAGCGAGATGCGACAACGTATACCGCTGCTGAAGGCGCCGCTCCGCGGTAATCGCTTCGTCACGGCCCGTGAATGACACCGGCTGGAAAGACAGAAACGCAATCTTCTTGGGATTATCCAAAGCAAATCGAATGATCGATCCTACCTGGTCATTGTTGATGCCATTCACCAAGGTCGTAACGAGAACGATCTCGACACCTGCTTCGTGCAGGTTATTAATCGCCCTCAACTTCACATCAAACAGATTACCAACTTGCCTGTGACTGTTGGCGTCGTTACCGATACCATCGAACTGAAAGTATACGTAACGAAGACCAGCTTCGGCGGCCTGACGGCAGAACTCCTTGCTCTTAGCAAACTCGATCCCGTTGGTCGCGGCTTGCACAGAGTTATAACCAACCTTGCGCGAGTATCGAATTGCTTCAATGAAGTGCGGAGAGATTGTCGGCTCTCCCCCTGAGAATTGCACCGACATCTGACGCCGTGGCTTAATCGAAATGGCGTTGTCCAGGATCTCCTTTATTTCGTCCATTCCCAATTCATGGACGAATCCGACTTGGTTGGCGTCCATGAAACATGGATCGCACATCATGTTGCATCGGTTTGTTAAGTCAACTGTAAGGACTGCACCACGACCGTATTTGATTGTGCTAGAGCCGTGGTTGTGGAGCTTCTCATCGTTATGTGCCTGAATGTCTCGGCCTGGGAACATGGCTTCGATGTGAGTCAGAAACTTTGAATCGATTGCCATCATGTCTTCAAAGTGTCCGTGAATGGGGCAATCCTTGTCCATCCAGATCTGTCCGTCACGCTCGACTATCTGGGCCTTGATTTCTCCCACCTTCTCATTAACTAGAACCGAGACATCTTGATCCCCACGCAAGATCGACTCGCGCGCCTCAATCACACAATTCGGACAAAGGGAATCCGTGGTCCTCGGCCAGCCAAGGGTCGGCTTGGTCTTCTGCCAAGACTTCAGCAAGGGCTTGTCCGACCATTTCGGTGTAAACGAGGGATTTGGCTTGTACCTGTTAACTACTTGGATAGTGTTGAATAGCAGGCCAGCTGCGCCAGCCAGACCCTGTTCGATATGCTTAATTGGTTTCATCGTCGGAATAACAGAACATCTCCCATGGAGCTTTACACCAGAACGAAGCCTTCGGTCAGCAATGCCTGTGCCGTCAATGTCTCGATGAAAGAAACGGGGAAACCCAGTCGGAATGGTTCCTCTGATAGGGCATTCCGTCCCCCTTTATGCTGTGTCACTTCGTCACCGCCGAGCGAGTGTGCGCCATTGCGACGCCCCGCCACCGCCACACTTTTTCGGCAACTCATTTCCGTTCGCCAGGCGTACGGCCATTTAAGCGCTTAAGTTGGCCTTACCTCATGTACACGTTGAGGTTAGCCGTCTAAACTATTGCAAAGAAATGGTCTTGCACGGGCATTGATCTGGTGCTAGAGTCTGCCCACTTGCTGGCTAAGTCATTGACGTGCAAGGGATTGACAGGCATTGGGCTACTTCATATAGGGGCTTGCTCCTTGATGAGCCGCTTATTTAGTGTTTTGCGAATTGCCATGTCTGAGTTGAAAGGGCTTGCTGGACCAGTAGTCTCTTGAAATGGGGACTAGCTGCAAACAGCCGGTGCCGAGCGAATCCGGCAAGTTTATCTTGTCATTTCGAATATGAGTCGAAACTTACCAATGACAGCGCAGGACTTCGAGGCCAAGAATGTGCGCACAGCCAAATCACGCGTAACAGTCCGGAGAAAACTGGCGTCCATTAGGGTCAGTACTCAGCGGCGGAGGACTCAAGGCTTTGAGGCGAACGCCAGAATTTGGCGACTTGTGCAGTCGGTCGCGGAACTCCGTAGGCCAGGATCGGGTCAGGCTCATTTTGGACGGTCGGGCTTGGTGGGCGATGCGCGGTTGCTTACTAATCTCGACGACTGTTAAGACACAAAGCGAGATAGTGGGAGGTGAATCTTTGAAAGCGATGCACAATAAGTATTGGCTTAATACTCAGAGTTTAAGTCATCGGACCGCTGCACCAGTGTTTTCGCCGTTAGGCAGACCCGATGCTTCCCTACCCGCTGCGCGAGTCCTAATCAGTAATTTGTCGGTTTCCATTCCCTCCTGGATTATTCTTGTGATGATCATTCTCGCTGTCCTCGGGACCGCCTCGACTGTCATAGTCCGAATGCGAGGCGAGCTGCAATCCGCGACTCAACAATACCAGCGGACGGCTTTGGAAATCGACAACCTACGTCGCAGCAATGCGGCGTTAGGCATGGAGATCGGTCGAATGGCGAGCGATCCCAACGTGATTGAATCCGTCGCTCGCGCAAGACTGGGAATGGTAATGCCGAATGATATCGTGGTGCCAGCTGGGACTGAGGAACGTTCAAATTTGGGACGCTATCGTTAGCCCGCTAGTATTGCTGCTCGACCCCGCTGTTCGGTCCACGCTCTTGGGTTCCCTCCGATATCGCGCGGCTGCAAGGTCTGTAGCAGCCGCGCCCTTTCCCCAGTTGAACACTTCGGGGTCGGCTGGATGAGCGTTCGCGCCGGGCTCAGTCACAGCATCCAATCGATTGACACACTTAGAGCCATCAACTAACATCGAGGTCCGTTCATTAGGAATCTGTTCTTGTGACAAGCAGGTGCCTTCGACCAATTGCCAATGCAAGAGACAACCGAGCCCTCTTTGGTACCGTCACGAAGTCCGGAAGAAAGACTCCCCAAGAATCATCGCGAGCGCAAATCCAAGTTTGTAACTGTCTCGCTTGAAGAAATCAACCGGCTCTATTCACCCACCGACATCGCAAGTGTTGACTTTGAAGCGGACGTGGCCGCGCCCGGTCTATTTCCTTACACACGTGGCATTCACGCCAATGGTTACCGCGGCAAGGTTTGGACAATGCGGCAGTTTGCCGGTTTTGGGACGCCCGAAGAAACGAACGCTCGATTCAAATACCTTGTGAAAGAAGGTCAGACCGGTCTCTCGGTCGCTTATGACCTCCCAGCCCTGATGGGCTACGACGCGGATTCTCCGCTCTCGGAAGGGGAAGTGGGAAAATGCGGGGTCGCCATTTCGTCGCTCGCGGACATGGAAGTCTTGTTCGACGGCATTCCCCTCGACCAGGCAACGGTATCGCAAACCATTAACGCCCCCGCCTCTGTTTTCCTCGCCATGTATCTGGTTGTTGCTGAAAAACAAGGCGCGGATTGGCGAAAGATTTCCGGAACTTTGCAGAACGACATTCTGAAAGAGTACATAGCTCAGAAGGAATGGATATATCCTATCCGCTCCGCTATGAAGTTAGTAATCGATACCTTCGAGTTTTGCACCAACCATGTTCCTCGATACAACCCAATCTCGGTGAGCGGCTATCACATTCGCGAGGCCGGCGCGACTGCGCTACAAGAGTTGGCGTTTACGTTGCGCGACGGGATCGAGTACGTCGAATGGGGCTTGCGCGCCGGACTTGACGTCGATCAGTTTGTGCCGCGCATATCTTTCTTCTTTAACGCGCATAATGATTTTTTCGAAGAGGTAGCGAAGTATCGCGCGGCTCGGCGCATTTGGGCGCGCATCATGCGCGACCGGTTTGGCGCCAAAGACGAGCGCACGATGAAGCTGCGCTTCCACACCCAAACCGCAGGAGTTTCGCTCGCCGTGCAACAGCCATTGAACAACATCGTGCGCGTGGCAATTCAAGCTCTCGCCGGCGTTCTCGGCGGCACCCAATCGTTGCATACCGACGCATACGACGAGGCGCTCGCGTTACCGACAGACAAAGCGGCGTTGATTGCTCTGCGCACCCAGCAGATCATCGCCGAGGAAACCGGCGTTGCGAATACAGTCGATCCGCTCGGTGGCTCATATTTCGTAGAGGCTTTGACCAACAAATTGGAGGAAGGCGCGCTTGCCTACTTCGATCGGATCGATGCGATGGGCGGGATGGTTGATGCGGTGGAGAAGGGCTTCCCACAAAGGGAGATTCAGGAGTCCGCTTACCAGTATCAGAAAGCCCTGGAGAGTGGCGAGCAGACCATCGTCGGCGTCAACAAGTACGAAATGGAAGACGAACCGCAGGTCGTGCCGATTCTGGTGATCGACGAATCTGTGCGGAGCCGTCAACTGGAACGACTCGACCAAGTACGAACCAAGAGAGACTCGGGCGCCGTCGACCGAACCCTCGACGCCTTGCGCAAGACGGCCGAACGTAATGAAAACACCATGCCGGCTACAATTGAGGCAGTCCGTGCTTACGCAACCCTCGGCGAAATCTGTTCTGCGCTAAGGGATGTCTATGGAATCTACGAAGAGCCTGCGATATAGTCTTCGCGGCTCGCGAGTTGTTCTAATTGAGCCGCAATCGATGAATCACTCAACGAAGATTCGCGTACTAGTTGCTAAACCCGGCCTCGACGGTCATGACCGCGGAGCCAAGGTCATTGCGCGCGCCTTGCGAGATGCCGGCATGGAAGTCATCTACACCGGCCTGCGTCAAACGCCCGAGATGATCGCCGCAGCCGCGCTTCAGGAAGACGTCGACGCGGTGGGAATTTCTATTCTGAGCGGCGCGCACAATACTCTGTGTCCACGAATTGTTTCGCTGTTGCGCGACCAGGGCATGAAGGACACGCTGGTGGTGTTGGGAGGAATTGTTCCGCATGAAGACATTGCAAAGTTGAAAGATCAAGGTGTGGCCGAGATTTTCCTGCCCGGTGCATCGACTCAGGACATCGCAAAGTTCATCCGCGAAAACGTCCGACCGAGAGAGTAAGCGGATCCTCGAATTCGACAGCTCATCGCTTCTTCAGAAATTCAGCAACACCCCTTCGACAGTCGTCGCTCATGCGGGCAATAACGTTCGCGTCCATCCCCGATTCCAGCGCATCAGCAAAACTCATCCCATCGAGTTGATAAAGAAGCTGTTTCGACTGGCGGACAGCTGAGCGGCTGACTCTGTCAAATTGCCGCGCGAATGTCGTGGCATCATCTTCGAAGGTTCCATCTTCAAAGACCCTATTGATCAAACCGATCTGGTGGGCCTCTTCGGCGCTGAATTCCGCACCTAGCGTGATCAACTCAAAAGCTCTCTTTTCGGAAACATTACGTCGTAACACTGCCATCACCATCGCGGGGATGAATCCCAGTTTCACTTCCGGATAACCAAACCGCGCCGATCGCGCTGCCAAAACGATGTCGCACGCCGTTGCTAGTCCGCAACCACCGGCCAGTGCTCTTCCCTTTGCGGCCGCAATCACCGGGACGCCGATCTGCCGAATGAGCGTGAACAGCTCCATCAGCGAGCGAGCATCTTCCAGATTTTCGGCTACTGAGGCGTTCGAGATTTTCTGCAGAGCCGCGAGGTCAGCGCCCGAACAGAAGTCTGCGCCAGCTCCTGTTAGGATGACGGCGCGAACACTCTCATCCTGGCTGGCGAGACGTAACGAGTCTTTGAGAGCGGCGATCAGCTCATCGTTCAGCGCGTTGTGCTTCTCGGGACGGTTAAGAGTAATCCGCGCGATTCCGTCCGTCACGGCAAAGAGTACGGTCTGTTTCGGGTCACTCGACATATGATCGCTATCCTTCGCCAAGGAACTCAAGCAGCGCCTGATTCACTTCATCGACAGCTTCATTCTGCACCCAATGGCCGCCGTCAGGAATTCGCAATTCGCGGTATGGGGCATCTATAAAGCGGCCCAGATTGCGTACGGTCGAGGGAATTACGGCAATGTCCTGCTCGCCATAAATGAAAAGGGTGGGCACTCGAATCCTCCCGTCCGCATCCTTCGGGGTTTCGGTTCCGCCGCGCAGCAACGATCGAAAAACATTTGCGCGATAGTAATTGATCGAACTGGTCAGCGCACCTGGTTGCCGCAGCGCGTCCTTGTAAGCAGCGATGTCCTCAGTGGTAAAAGCGCCGGACCTGACGACTGTCTCTCGATACATTCTTTCGATTCTCGCAAAATCGTTTCGGCTCGCCCACCACTCCGGCACGCGCCGCAGTTGAAAAAAGAACATGTACCAACTGCTCAGGAATTGGCGCAAGGTCATGTTGTCGCGCCACGCAGCTGGCATCGGTACTTGCAACGCGGCTATTTTCGAAACAACTTCGGGATGTCTTTGCGCGACCGCCCAAGCGACGCCGGCGCCCCAGTCATGTGCGACGATCGCAGCCTGAGATTCTCCGAAGTGCTTGATTAGCTCGAGCACATCGGCTACGAGACACTCGATCCGATAATCTTCGACTCGCGGCGGCTTGTCACTCAAGTTGTAACCGCGCATGTCCGGCGCAACTACGTGATAACGCTGTCCCAGCACCGGCAATTGATGCCGCCACGAATACCAGAACTCAGGAAAGCCGTGCAGCAGTATGACGAGCTCATCCTTGTTGGCTCCACATTCCGCATAATGCAGACGCACGCCATCGAGTTGGGCGTATCCATGTTGCATGCGGTCTTTGCGTCTTTGCGTGAACTTAACTTAACCCGAGTCTCTCGGCCTCATCATCCGGGATTTCAATTTTCATTCGCAACAATGCTGTCGAAAACGTCTTGCCCTGCGCGTCAGTCATCAACGAAAGCGTACCGCCGCCGCCGAGACTTTCGTTCAGGAGAAAGTTTAGCGCGCCGAGGTTTGGTAATTCGAATCGTTCAACTTGACCCTTGCAGATTCCCTTGAAGTGTTCTTTGACACGTGGGCCGGTCACTTCGCGAACCAGCAATGGATAGAATTCTTCGCGCAAGGCAATCAGGCCAACGTTGGCCGTGTCGCCTTTGTCGCCGGAACGTGCGTGAGCTAGTTTTGTGAGTTGAACGAACATCAGCCTTCAATCACTTCGACGCGTGCCGTAATCTCGCTCTTCGGAATCAGCGCCGGCCAATATGCCACGATCTCTTCCACCTTAGGACGGCCACCAGCGAATCCCGTTACCCCAGGCGGCCCGGTAAGAATCAACGGCGCGATTTCTTTCGTGAATCGCTCAATCGCGTTGCGATCGTTGCCGCGTACACCGACGCGCAGTTGCACTTCAGCAAGGTCAGGCGAAGGCTCGCCAGCCAGCGGCCCATGCGTCGCGTTCGCGCCCACGTATTCAGTCAGAAACTGATCGAAGCGCAGACCCAGGCGATCAAGCCGCGCGCGCAAGATTGTGTCCGCGGCTTTCGCCTTCTGGTAAGCATCCGGCCAAGCGTAAACCAAAGTGCCGACCGCCTTGTAGCCCGCGGAAAAACTAATCGAGACTTTCAAAGTATCAGTGGCAGGACGGCCCCTGATGCCAAACACGCGCACACGATTCGCGCCGTCGTCTGCTAGATGAACTGTGGTGAAGTCAGCGACACAATCGGGCGTGATGTAGCCGCGCGGATCGCCCATCTCGTAAACGAGTTGCTCTTTGATGGACTGCACACTCACTCGTCCGCCGGTGCCTTCGTGTTTGGTAATGACGAACGTTCCGTCGGCGGACGCTTCAGCGATCGGGAAACCCACGTTCGCGAGATCGGGAATACTCTGCCATTCAAACTGGCAGTTACCGCCTGAGCATTGCGCGCCGCATTCAATGATGTGACCGGCGATCGTTCCGGCGGCAAGATGGTCCCAATCATCCGCAGCCCAGCCAAATTCATGAATCATCGGCCCCAGCGTCAAACCGGTGTCGGTCGCACGTCCCGTGATAACTATCTGCGCTCCATGGTTCAAAGCCTCGACGATTGGCGCCGCGCCCAGGTAAGCGTTCGCGCTTTGAATCCGATCGCGCACGGTTACCAGCGGCTCACCAGTGTCCATGTTGCGCAATTCAATTCCGCGCGCAATCAAATCGTCGACACGATCCAGGATGTTATCGCCGGTGACGATCCCAATCTTCAACTGACCGCCCAGTCCCAATTCAACGGCGACTTCACGTACCGCGGCGGCACATCCCTCAACGTTCACGCCGCCGGCATTCGCAACCACCTTGATGTTGCGCTCAACACACGTCCGCAAAATCCGCTTCATCAGCGGCACGAAGTCCCGCGCATAGCCGGCCTTTGGATCGCGGGCCTTCTGCTTCTGCATGATCGACATCGTGACCTCAGCCAAATAGTCGAGCATCAGATAATCGATCGGGCCTTCTTCGACCTGACGGACGGGCGCGTCAGGCAGATCACCCCAGAAGCCCTGGCCGGCAGCAATTCGTATCGTATTCTTCATTCGGATTCTTCAGACAAAGACGCGGCGCACGAAAACTCGACGCCGAGTCGCGAACGCCATCGCGTTTGCGACTACCTCTCGCCGCCTTTTCGTGTCTCCGCGTCTCCGCGTCGATCGCTTTGTCGCGCCCGCTTACTGCTTTGCCTTCGGCTTTGGCGTCGGCTTTGGCTTGGGCGTCGCCACCTTTGGCGTAGTTGGCGCCATCGTCGTCGCGCCAGTCGTCGTCGTCTTCGCCTTTGGCTTATGTCTCCGGACCCGTGGCTTAGCCTTCATCGCGCCAGCGGTTGTGAACGTCACCATGCGCGGTTCGCCGGGCACGCTCGTCAGTGTTAGGTTGCCACCGACTTTTTTCGCGCGCAACGACATCGCGTTAGGTTCGCCTTCGTGCATCATACTTACCGCCGTGTAGCCACAAGTCGTCACCGCAACGATGCGTCCAGAGACTGCCTGGCCGCCCATGGTTCCGGTAAAACTATTGCCGGTGATCGTCAGGGTTGCGTCCGTTACGGGATCTTTTCCATGCTTGAGCTTGCCAGTGTAAGTGCCGGAGAGATCGGTCTGCTCCTGCTTGGTGTTGTCGCAACGAGGCATGGCCGGAGCCCGCTTCTTGCGCACTTTCGGTTTCGGCTTGCTCATGTTGGCCATGGTCATAGACGAGTTGGAGTTCTGAGCGGACACAACCAAACCCGCGCTGGCCAATGCCGCCACTGCGACCAGGGCTACTGTCAAAACGAAAAGATAGATGGGGCTTTTTCTCACGTGTGTTCTCCTTTTTGTTATCACTCCGGAGGAGTGAAAGAAAGTAGCCAGGGGTAAGCGCGGAGCGCGCCCACCCCTGGTACCGTGCAAAACAAATGCATGCACCCTGAAAGGGTGCGAGGGGTTGACAGATTCTAGAACTCTCAAAGATCCTTGCACCCCTTCAGGGTGCAGCCACATGCCCGTCTTGATCCAGGGGTGTCGCTTCGCTTACCCCTGGCTATTTTCTGTCGGCCTTTCAGGCCGAGGAATTTATGCCAGTCCCGCCGGCAATACAAACTGCCCAATATGCGGTCCTGAATAATTCAAACTGACGCACAATGCAAGCTCCAGCGCATCTCGAGTCTCTTCCGGGGCAATCACGGCATCGACAAATCCGCGAGCCGCAGCATATTTCGCATCGAGGTCGCGCTCGTAAGTCTCGCGCACTTTCTGCATCTCCGCTTTAAGGTCTTCGCCTTGCTCTTCGCCCTTTGCCCTTAGCTTTTCCAACTGACTACCGAACACGGCCTGGACCGCGGAATCGCCTTCCATCACTCCCATGCGGCCAGTCGGCCAACTGAAAATGAAGTCTGGATCGAATCCTTGCCCGGCCATCGCATAGTAGCCAGCGCCCGATGCATGATTTACCGTCAAGACAATCTTCGGCACGATCGCCGTGGCCATCGCTTCGACAAAACGCGCGCCCGCGCGAATGATTCCCGAATGCTCTGCGTCGGGGCCGACCATGAATCCGGAAACATCCTGTATGAAAAGCAAAGGCGTCTGGTGCCTGCTACAAGTCTCGATAAAGTAAGCGACCTTCTCAGCCGATTCGGTATAGATGATCCCGCCAAATCTTGGGGGACCTCCGCCGGGTGACTTTACCATGCCTCGATGATTTGCGATCACCCCGACTTGTATGCCACGGATGCGCGCGTGCCCGGTGATGATCTCTTTCGCATAGTCCGCCTGAAACTCATCCAGGTGTCCTTCGTCGAGCAAACACTCCAAGACCTCGCGCACGTTGTACGGCTGACGATGATCTTCGGGAATGATCTCGTAGAGCTTTTCTTGGGGAGCGCCGGCATCCTTGCCGGCGGTTCGTTGGCTGCCAGCCTGCACGTTCATTGGCAGCTCCGAAACAAATTCGCGAATCTTCGCCAGACACTCTTCATCATTCTTGACGCGATAATGCGCAACTCCCGACAGTTCGTTATGCGTGCGCGCGCCGCCGAGAGTTTCGTTATCAATCGTCTGCCCCGTCGCGCCTTTGACCAGATTCGCGCCGCCCAATCCCATGAACGAAGTCCCTTCGACCATAATGATGATGTCAGAGAGCGCGGGCAGGTACGCGCCGCCGGCGATGCACGGCCCCATCACCGCGGCAATCTGCGGCACTTTCAGATAGCGGCGCATGATCGAGTTGTAATAGAAGATACGCGACGCGCCATACTGACCCGGGAAGACGCCGCCCTGATAAGGAAGATTCACGCCCGCCGAATCGACAAGATAGATAATCGGAACATGCGAGCGCATCGCGATCTCCTGCGCGCGCAAAATCTTCTTGATCGTTTCAGGCCACCACGACCCGGCTTTGACCGTAGCATCGTTCGCGACAACGACAACTTCCCTGCCCCCTACGCGGCCGATGGTGGTGACGACCCCCGCACACGGCGCAGTTCCAATTTGTTCGCTGCTTTGCTCTCTGCCTCCTGCCTTCTGCCTACTGCCTTCTGCCTTCTGGTATTGGTCGTAGGCAACCAGCAATCCGATCTCCTGGCGGAATGAATCCCTGTCGAGCAGCAGATCGATCCGCTCGCGTGCCGTCAGCTTGCCTTGCTTATGCTGCTTCTCGATTTTCTCCAGCCCGCCACCAAGACGCAGCTTCGCTTCCAGCTCACGCAGCTCGACGGTCAGCTCGCGTAGCCGCGAAGACGGCGAACTCTCTTGCTCGCGCCCTTTCGACAGAGCTCGAACAGTGACTCCCGGAGTTGATAGAACTTCAGTCTCAGACATCTCTCGTCCCAAAGGAGGATCGATAACTCTTAGTATTCGTATAGTTAGCTTGCGGTGAAAATATCACAGATCAAAGCTCAAGGTCATCCAGGATCAAGACCCGCAATTCACTGACGCGCCGCATCGCGTGGTCGTTGCAGACGATAGCCTGACAGCCAACCTCGAGGGCGAAAGCGATCTGGATTGCATCCGGGAGGCGAAGGCCGTACGTTGCACGCATAAGCGCAGCGTTTTCCGCGACTGTCGCACTTATCGGAAGAGTGTGGAAATTGGAACTCTTGAGAAGAAGCTCCCGGTACGCTTCGTGAAGATCGTTTCTCCCGGAGACAAACGGCTGAACCAACACTTCGCTCAAGCTGATTACCGAAGTCCAACCTTCTAGTTCTCCAGCGGCGACCCGATTGAAGATGTTGGAAACTAACTTGTCGTAGGCGGGATTGGCTTCGACGAAATAAATGATTGGCGCGGTGTCAAAGGCAAGTCTTGATACTCCCTGGAGCGCGTCATCGAGTTTCATCTAACACGGTCTTCCCATTCATCACGTAGCTTTCTCACATAATCTTTTGGATCGACGTCTTGCCAGATCTCTTTGCCCAAGCCATGCAGCTCCAGAATGCTATGGCGCCGGCCATTGTCGTCGCCGTTCTCGAGTTCGGCCTGCAACAAATCCAGAAGCTTAACCTGTTGCTCGCGCGGCAGCGGCTTGATGTGCTCGTCGTAGATGTTCTTTGTGCTTGAAGACATGGCGTATCTCAGGCTTGAATTCTAGCAGCGTCTGATGTTGTTGCCTAGCGCCTCGTATCCGAAGACCGTTTGCTTTCATAATCTAGAGTTAGGAGTCATTAACGGCCGCTACCGCGTCACCCGTCAATGGTGAATTGCTTCATGATCGAATCTAGGAATTCTTCTCCCCGCTTTCTCGACCAACTATATCGCCGCCGTTCGATTCCTCTTGTCTTCAGATAATTGGTAAAGATGGCATTGAAATTAGAGAGCGGGTCATGTACCTCTCTGGCATACTCATCAAGAACGTCAATCAACTTAACCTCTTCAAGTTGTGCAAAGACATCCTCAACATTTTCAATGCTGAGTAGGCAGAGGGGGCGAATGTGAACGTTCGCTCGAACCTTATACTTTCGCATCTCTTCTGAAAACTGCAGCTTCATACGACGATTCATGAATCCCATCGTCATCGAAAAGTCTTGCACAACGACGACCGGGTAAACCTTGCGAATCCTAGCCACATCAGCCGAGCCAAAGACACTAACAGCGCGACGCTTTTCATCGTATTCGGAAAAGTCATCGCGCTGGCGGTCGTCTTCATTGAGTAACATCCCTATGCCTCTTGATAATTGCTTGATGGCCTTCCCAAATTTGACTGCAATTCCCTTGAGCAGTTCAGCTGCATTGTCACCGTACTTTTCGTCCAGACTCAAATAGCCGCCCTTGTGCTCCATGAGAACCAAGGAATCACCATGATCAAGGACGGCATCGGATACTTCGATCGAACGGTTTTTCTTTTTGACAAAATACGGATTTGCATAGAATTGCTTTGACAAGATCTTTGATGGGTATTGATCGCGGAGACGGTCGTTAACGAAGTGTTCGAACACTTTGCCCCAGTAACTTTGGAACCTCTTACGCTCAGGATCACCCTCTTCCCATGAATTTAGGATTGTGTGGTAAATGCCGGATGCAAGCTTTTCAATTAGGAATGGGAAGGCAATGCAGGTGAAGCCACGTTTGGAATCCGAGTTGAATACGAGTGGCGAATTACGAAAAGTCGTGAAGTCAAACTGCCATGCACGGGTTGAGTTAGCATCTTGTTTCACTCCAGCTACTATTGCAGGCAACCCGACAAGAATGCGCTTGAAGAAGATTCCCAGTTCCTCGGGGTTTAGCTCCATCAGCGCGAAAACGCGTTCCTTATCGAAGTTGATTAGTGAGGGGTTGGCGTTGATCTCTTCCGGTTGTCTTGTTTCCAACGTGGTTGTGTGTAAAGCGTATATTGCAAAATAGAGCCGCAAATATTGTTGAATTGATAGGCCGGTCAGTTCAGTAAACCTCTGTACGAGAGTCTGGTTATTGTCGAAGGTCAATTTACGTGACCGGTGTTCGAAAATCTTGAAATATTCATCGTTGCGAGCGACGGCTTGATAGACGTCGGGAGGGTGATGTAGCTCGTACTGAAAAAGCCATTGTGTCATCAATTCATCATGTATCCTCTCTGATTCTCCTGGACCTTCCCCGCGCCTGAGTCGTTCCTCCTGCTCTTCGGTAAAGAGGAGGTCATTCTGCATTAGACACGCCTCACCGAGTATTCGCCTGGCATCGTCGTCGTGTCTTGGATCTCTGTCGCCCGCGTTCGAAGTCTCAAGGAGCACCTTTTTCATCACGGCAAGTAATTGCCAACGACCAAAAACTGCCCGGGGTGATTCTGAATCTAGTGCAGCCGCCCTCGAGACCCGATCACGAAGGTTCTTCGGGATGAGATTGTGAATGAAAAACCCCTGAAGATACTTGTACTTCTCGACGTCCTTTTCGAAAAGCGAGAGCATCAGATTCCACATCGCAAGAGAGATAAAGGTAGGCTCGGTCTTAAAGGAAGAAAGCAGCTCGCTGAACTGTTGGTTCGATGGCTTGACGCCGTTATGTATTTCAGAATATGAGATCGGTATTACCACGGCGCACAAGGAAAGCAACCCTACCAGGCGGACTTGAGCAACGAGTTAGAGTCCAAGCGATCTGGAATGCCTTCGATAACCCGCACGCGCAAGCCGCGGATTTCAACGGTGACTTCCCCTTCCGAAGTTTTCCAGGACACGGAGTTCGGAGATGCGACGTCAGGGTTAGGCAACCGCTCCGCGCCTGGATAACGCAGTTCAGTGCGCTTCACGTACGCATCGAAGAATTCGCGGGCGTCGTTTTCGGTGTCCCAAACCGATACTGAAGCGATCAAGATTTCGCCCTTCGGGCCTTCGTAGACAACGAAGCGATCGCCGCCCCAGCCGGCGGCGGCGCGGCGCGATTCGGCGGGTGACTTTAGAAACTGATCGAGAATGAGATAGAAGCCCCACTCGCCCTGGATGTCTTCGGTAAGTTTCTTCCACGAACCTCGAGTCGTTGACCCACCCGCTGACGCGGGCGGTACTGACCTCATCGCCGACCGGCCAGGCCCATTCAACAAGTTCGTAATGTCAGGCAAGGTCACTCTCACCGGCACTTCGTGCGCAAAGTATTTCTCGGGATGCAGAATCTGTTCAGTCGACTGCGGCAGCGTGGTGAAGGCTTGCGACACTTCGTTCCAGCCACCGCGTTTGTAGAGCGCGTTGACCCATTTCTCGCCATCCTGATACGGAAACAACAAACTCTCGCGCAACGCGCGCGGAGCTTTGTCCAGTTCCTCCGAAGCCATGCCTTTCGTGCCGAGCGATTTCAGAAACGCGAGCGCGACCAACGGATTGTTCGCGACGTAAAGCGCCATCGCGAGCGTGGCGTCGCCTTCGACCAGGGCATGCGCGGCCAGCTCGGCGTCGGAATCGCCTTTGGGCCAATGCTCAAAGCGGCGCAGATTGAAATGCTGATCCTGCAATGCGTGAACCAACTCGTGCGCCATGATCGGTTTCTGTCCGTCAAGATCGATCCAGTCCGCCAGATGAAATTGCTTCGTCTTCGGATCGTAGTAGCCGGCGACTTGTTCGGTCAGCACGCGCAGCATCAAAGCGCGATACTGAAAGTCCGCGGGCGCGAGACCCAACTTCTTCAAGGTAACTTCATCGGCGTGCATGCTCGCGGGCGTCGTGTCTTCATCCAAACTCTTGATTAGCGAGCGCTCGATCTCAGCGCGCGATTGAGTCGAGCTTTGCACCTGACGGAGGACCGAGAGCTGGCGAATCTGACTCGTCTCTTTCAGCACATCCTGAGTCGCGGCGATCAGCGCCGCGTTGCGGGTGGAGCTGGCCGTGGTTTGTTTCTGCGGTAGGGCAGATTGCGGGGGTGGAGACGAACCCGCCGAAGGCTGAGAAAGGCCCAGAAATAGGGCGACTGAGACGGTTATGGCTGCGAGCGCGAAGCGAATTCCCTTTGACATCGTTGACCTTTCACTCTTATAGTCCGCTAAAACGACTAGCAATTCAATACAAGAATCGACGACAATCCAGTAGCTTCACCGCTAACGCGGGTGATACTGATTGGGGCGCGAGAGACAATCGCTTTAATGAATCCGGCCGAAGAAGAAATGTTTGACGATTGGCACGATGCGTACCTGCGCGTTCGCTATGCCGAGACCGACAAGATGGGCGTGGTCTATCATGCGAACTATCTAGTTTGGTTTGAAATCGGCCGCACAGAGTTTTGCCGCGCCCGCGGGTTTTCCTATCGCGACATGGAAGAAAACGAGAACTCGTTTCTGGTAGTCGCGGAAAGTTACTGCCGCTACAAGGCTCCCGCCTATTACGACGATGAGTTGATTGTGCGCACGCGCATCACGGAACTGCGCCGGCGTTCTTTACGATTTGGGTATGAGATTCTGCGGGCTACTGATGGCACGGTGATCGCCGAGGGCGAAACCGGCCACGTCGTTACCAACGCGAATGGTCGCGTGCGATCCCTGCCGCCGGCCTTCGCGGATTTGCTGTTGTCGTCGCCAACTGATTTGGAAGTTGCTGATCGGGGTGTCGTGCCTGATATCTCGCCGGAATAGATCAGTGCGCAGGGCAATACGTAAGGCCTAACAGTAAAAACGCCGAAGGCGTTCGCGAATTCCAGCCCAGGGCAGCGCCCTGGGTAACAAACCGATTCAAGAGTTAGGAACTCTCAAAGAGTTCGCAAAGCCTGACGATTTTCAATCCCTTCCCTCAAGAAAGGAGCCGCTTCCCATGGATCAATCGCTTTCGAGACTCTGGACACATCTCATCTTCTCAACGAAAGATCGGTTTCCCTTTCTCGCTGATGAGCCGATTCGCCGAGACATGCATGCCTATCTTGCTACCGTCTTGCGCTCGCATGATTGCCAGACTCTCATCATCAACGGCGCGCCAGACCACGTACACGCGTTGTTTGCACTTTCGCGGAAGCATTCGATCTCCGCGATCGTCAAAGAAATCAAGCGGACTTCATCAAGTTGGATCAAGGATATCTCGCCTAAGCTAAGAAAGTTTCACTGGCAAAATGGCTATGGAGCGTTTTCAGTGAGTCAATCACATCTCGATCAGGTGAGGTCGTACATTGAGAGACAAGAACAACATCACCGGCGAGTAACGTTTGAGGATGAATACCGGGCCTTCCTAAAGAAGTACGAGGTTGAATACGACGAACGATACGTTTGGGACTGAGTTACGTCGCGAACTCTTTCAGAGTTCGGATTTCCTGGTGGCGCTTGAATCCCAGGGTGTTACCCTGGGCTGGAATTAGCGAACGCCTTCGGCGTTGTGTCTTACTGCCCAACGCTCACTGCCCACTGCTCACTTACTGCTCGTGACTCAAATTGAGTCTCACAATACCCCGCGCCCGCCCCGTTTCTTCATCAACATCAACGACCGCACCGCAGATGCGCACTTCACTCTTCGAGTGGTCAGGTTTGCGATGAATTGGCGAGGTGAAGCGATTGATGATGTCGCCTTTCTTCATGCCGATAACGCCACCGTAACTTCCCGTCATTCCCAAATCAGTTATGTACGCAGTGCCTTCATGCAAGATTCGCTCGTCCGCAGTCTGAACGTGGGTGTGCGTACCGAACACAGCCGAAACACGCCCGTCAACGAACCATCCCATCGCCATTTTTTCAGAAGTCGCTTCGGCGTGCATGTCCAGGATGCGAACCTTGACGTCAGCCGGCAATGAAGCGAGCAATTCGTTGGCGACGCGAAACGGATCATCGGCTGGTTGCATGAAGATTCGGCCGAGCAGGTTCATGACCGCGAGGCGGACGCCCTTCACGTCGCCAACCCACATGCCATTTCCCGGCGTCTGTGGTGGATAGTTCGCGGGACGCAAGAGGCGCGGCTGCTTCTTGATGTAGTCGATGACTTCGTGTTTGTCGAAGATGTGATTGCCTGAAGTCATCACGTCGATGCCGGACGAAAAAAGCAAATCGGCGATCGCCGGAGTGATTCCAAAACCGCCCGCGACGTTCTCGGCATTCATCACTGTGAAATCGATCGCGTGCTGCTCTTTTAGATCCTGCAGACGATCGAGCAGGGCCGCACGGCCCGGCTTGCCCACAACGTCGCCAATTAAGAGAAGCTTCATAAGGACCGTGAATAGTAAATCGTGAATTGTTAATAGAAAAGCCGTGAATGGTGAAGCGTAAACCGTGAACACTAGAATCCATTCACGATTTACGATTCACCATTTACGGCTTTCAATAGCAGAGGGAAAACCGCCGAGCCGCTCCGAAGTCGTAATTGAACCTGAGTTGACAGGTGGGTGACCTTTTTGTCGTCACAAGCCGTCGGCATTTCTTAACGATGAAGAAAGGCACTAGCCCGCGGCGTCGGTCTCCCTTTTGAACGACGTTGGCTCAATCATCTTTACTCGGTGACGAACCCCGCAGAAACTTCCCTCTGCAGCCGGGATAGTAGCACAAATAGCAAGGGCTTGTTAGTAAAGCTTTGGTGTTGAATTACGGGCGTACAGAGTACCGACTTTAGTCGGGCTTTTCTTCCCAACAGGAAACAGCCCAACTAAAGTTGGGATTCTAAACACCGCTGTGCTGGGGTCTTTATTATGAGGCGGACGTTGGGCGATCCAAACTACGGGGCACTTTCAGCAAACGATCGAGCATATCTGAGCACTCAACGCTACGCGATGCCAATTGCGCGTCCGCTTGCTCGTGAAGTTTCTTTAGTTGATGCAGCTCATCAGCGATGTAGAGCGCGGCCAGGATCGCCACTTTGCGCGAGTCAACGGTCAAAGTGCCGGAAGAAATTTCGCGCATGCGCTGGTCAACGTACTCGGCCAACTCTTTGAGGTATTCCGGATCGCCGTCAGAGCGCACGGTATACGCCTGGTCGTAGATTTCGACCTTGATCGTCGGCGACGCCTCCATATTTCGCTCTGGGTCCGTACTCATCCCCGCATTGCCTCCGCAAGTTCTGGATCGGCAGCGACTACCGCATCAAGCATGGCCTGAACCCTCGTTCGAACTGCTTCGCGCTCTGCCAGCAAGCGTTCGATCTGCGCCACTAGTTGTTGTTTGTCTCCGCCCAAACCGCGAACGGTCGCCAGTTGCCGCTCAAGGTCGTCCTTTTCCTGGCGCAGAGTCTTGGCAAGCTCGATCGTGCGATAGATCTTGTCTTCGAGATGCGAGAATTTTTCCAGCCCGTTCAGTGCCACAATCTTCGTCTCCAAATCCGATCGCGAGTTCGAGCGATTATCCGACTTCATGCGCGAGAGCGCAAGAGGTAATGCATGCCATCGCGATGAGGTCAGTACCACCCGCGTGAGCGGGTGGGTCCAATTCTCGACCCGGAGTGTCTGACGCACCTGCTAACGCAGGTGGTACTGGCACGTCACCGTAGCTCAGCTCCAAACTTTTCCTGCAGAGCTTTGACCAGCGGCCAGTGCAAATCGTCCACCTCTTCGTCGCGCAGGGTTCGCTCGGCGGCGCGATACTCGAAACGCACGGTCACCGAACGCTTCCCTTCAGCAATCCCCTCACCGTCGTACGTGCCGACGAATTTTGCGCCGAGACAACTCTCACCTTTCTGATCGTTGGCTGCTCTTAGCAGTTCGGCAACCGTAACTTTGCGATCGACGAGCAGCGAAACGTCGCGCACGATCGAAGGAAAGCGCGGCAGCGGCGCATAGAGCACCGGGGTTTCAGGGATTTCCAGCAGCACCGTGAGATCGATCTCGGCAACAAGCACCGGCTGCTTGAATTTGTATTCACCAGCGACGCTGTCCGCGAGCCTGCCGATCGACCCGACGCGATTGTCGTTGAGGCTAATTGCGGCCGCTTGGCCTATGCGAAGATGCTTGATGCCGGCGGCTTCGTAATCGAGCGGTGGCAACTTCAGCACTTCGACGGCGGCGTTCAGAGCTCCTTTGAGATCGTAAAAATCAAAATCGCGCGCAGTGGCCGCCTTATCAGCTTCAAGAATTCCGCCGGTAACTGCCAACGCAAGACACTCTCTTTCGTCGGGCAACTCGCGTTTCACCCGCGCGCGAAACACTCGGCCGAGTTCGAATAGCGAGATGTCGCGCCTGCCTTGGTTCAGGTTGTGACGGACGGAATTCAACAGACCCGGTAGCAGAGTGGGCCGCATCCGCGTCCAGTCCTCAATGACCGGGTTCCGCAGAGTCACAAAACCTTGGGCGCTGGGATCAATCGCGAAGGCCGGAATCAAGTCGAACTGATCGTCGTGCGTCGCGTCGATGAAACTGAAGCTGATGGCCTCGTTGCACCCTCGTGCCGCCAGGGCATTGCGCAGAGCGCGCTTGCGTCGCTCAGTTGAGTGATACTCGCCCGCAAAACTCGCCGGCGGAAGCGCGGTCGCGATCTTGTCATAGCCGGTGTGGCGCGCGATTTCTTCAACCAGGTCTTCTTCGATCGCGACGTCGTGACGCCACGAAGGAATCGAAAACGTCAGCCTGGTCGCGCCATCGTTCCGAAGTTCAAACCCCAGGGCAGTCAGGATGCGTCGCATCTCAAGATCGGAAACGCGCAGACCGGTAATCGCCTCGACGCGTTCGCGGCGCAAACCGACGGCGCTCGGAGAAAAGCGATTGGGATAGACATCCAGCGCGTCTTCGCTCGCGACGCCGCCCGCAATTTCGCAAATCAAAGCGACACAGCGTTCCTGCGCGCGCAAAACGCCTTCCGGGTCAGCGCCGCGCTCAAAGCGATACGACGCTTCAGTTTGCAGACCCAAGAGCCTCGCGGTCCGGCGCACTGAGGCGGGATTGAAATAAGCGCTTTCGATCAGAACATCGGTCGTCGCATTTGAGATCTCCGAGTCTTCGCCGCCCATCACGCCCGCAACCGCGACCGCTCGCTTCGCATCGGCGATCACGAGCATCTCCTGATCGAGCTTGCGCTCGACGCCGTCAAGGGTCTTGATCGACTCGGCTTTCGTCGCGCGCCGTACGACAATCTTACTTTCCGTGAGTTTGGCCAGATCGAAAGCATGCAGCGGCTGACCCAGTTCGTGAAGTAGGTAGTTCGTGATGTCGGCCACGTTATTGATCGGGCGCTGGCCAATTGTTTCCAAACGCTTCGCCAGCCACTCTGGCGACGGCGCGATCTTCACGCCGCACACTACTCGCGCCGCATAACGTGAGCACAAATCCGGGTCGCGAATTTCGACCGCTGCGAAATCGCCCGCCTTACCTTTTGGGTTTTCGACTTTGGACTTTGGACTTTGGACTTTCGACTTTTCTATTACTGCCAGTTCTCGCGCGACGCCCACGTGCGACAGACAGTCCGGCCGGTTTGAAGCTACCTCGACATCCAGCACAAAGTCGTCGCCACGCGCCTCGACGGCATCAACGGCCAGACCAACATTCGTCAGCCGTTCCCGCAACTCCTGAGGGTCCAGCTTCGTGCCGGTCAGATCGCGCAGCCATTGATAACTAATCAACATGTTGAAACTATCGAGCCGTTTAGACGCGGGACTTGTCCCGCTCCGGAAGGGGACAAGTCCCCTCTCTAAACGGCGCGGATGTTCTTATCTAAACTGCTCCAAAAACCTAACATCGTTTTCGAACAACAAACGTATGTCGTCCAGTTCGTAAATTCGCGCGCAGGTGCGATCGATGCCGAGGCCGAAAGCGAAACCGGCAAACTCTTCCGCGTCGACGTTCGCCGCTTTCAGCACATTCGGATGTACCATGCCCGAGCCGCCCAACTCGATCCAGCCGGACCACTTGCAGATGCGACATCCCGGGCCGCCGCAATTGAAGCAACTGTAATCGACTTCGGCGCTCGGCTCAGTAAACGGAAAGTACGAAGGCCGAAAGCGCGTCTTGGTTTCCGGGCCGAACAAGCGATGAACGAACTCCGCCAACGTGCCTTTCAAATGCGCCATCGTAATACCGCGATCGACGCAGAGCCCTTCGACCTGATAGAACATCGGATTATGCGTCGGATCCGGCGTGTCACGACGAAAGACTCGGCCCGGCGCAATCATGCGCACCGGGGCGCCGCGCCGCTGCATCGCGTGAATCTGGACGGTCGAAGTTTGCGAACGCAACGCAAAGCCCTCCGTCGTGTAGAACGTGTCCTGCGGATCGCGCGCGGGATGGCCTTCGGAAATGTTGAGCGCGTCGAAATTGTAAAAGTCAGTTTCGATCTCGCGATCGTCCTCGACCGCGTACCCAAGCGAAACAAAGATGTCTTCGATCCGCTGCCGCATCAAAGTGATCGGATGCAGATGTCCGGGTCGCGCGCGATGGCCAGGGATGGTTACATCGATGCTTTCGCTTTCGGTGCGCGCAGTCTCGATGCAGCCTTTCAGGAAAGTCTCAACTCGCTCGAGTGCCTGAACTATTCGGCTTTCGGTTTGCTGCACGAGTTGGCCAAACGAAGCGCGTTCTTCGGGCGCGACGCGACCGATCAGTTTCTTGCACGCCGCGAGCGCGCTCTTCCTTCCCGAGTGTTGGGTGCGCAGCTCCGCCAACAGACGCAGCTCACCCTCGGCCTCCTTCAGGCCGAGACGCGGGCGCCCGTCGGCATCGCCGGTAAAGCGAGCAAAGCGCTCGAAATCTGATTCGAACGCCTTGCGTGCGGCTTCAACCTGTTGCGCAGGATCTTTTTCGCTTTCGGTCATTCAAGACACTCGCGGCTCTCGCGCTATGGTTTCTTCTTTATTGCGGCCCACTTCCCCGACAACTGCCCGCTCAAATCAAAATCACCGACCAGTTTTCCATCGACAATCGTGGCCACCATCGCGATCTGACCGTTTGCCGAGTCGAGAATGAAAAGCAGCTTCCCTTCTTTCCAGCTCCCCGAGGTTATCGTAGACGTTCCCAATTCCGAAACGCTCGTGCCGGTGACTTTCTCACCGTCCACTTTCAAGGTGAGCGCGAACGGAAACGCCTGGCCATTCGCGTCGGCCGTGGCATCCCATTGACCCGTCAGGAACTCAGCCAGCGAGGGTTCAGCCGCGACCTTTTTCAGTTCGACCGTTCCTTTTTGTACGCCCTTAATCCATTCGCCAACCAGTTTGGTCTCGCTCTGCTGTACCGTCAGCGAAGCGGCGTCGGCGCCTGCACCGAACTTGAGCGTTAGTTTGCCACCGGCGATTTCACCCGCGGTGATTTGATATTCGGTCTCGCCCGCGACGGCGCGCCCGGAAATCTTCCCATCCACGGACCTTACTTCAAGCGTCACGTTCATCTCGCCCGAAGTCATTTTCGCGGTTCCCGCGTAGTTGCCAACGAACTGCTCCGCTGTAGGTTGTTGCAGTTTCGCGCTCAGCGCTAGCGGCGCGAGCAACACAAGCGCGGACACCGTAACGGCCTTCGTCAGAGCGTAACGGTAGGACACCTGCTGCCTTTTCATAAAGCCCTCCTCTGTGTTTGGCAATCTCATGCCGCTGCCTGCGCTTGCGGCTTGTTCTCCAGAGCTGTCTTCGCCTGGGCGGCGAGGTCAGCGAAAGTTTCCGGCTGCTTAGCGGCAAAGTCAGCGAGAATCTTGCGATCCAATTCGATTCCCGCCAGCTTCAATCCGTGCATGAACTGCGAATAGTTCAAGCCGTTCAGGCGCGCCGCCGCGCCGATCCTCACTATCCAGAGCGAGCGAAAATCTCGCTTCTTGAGTTTCCGTCCGGTATAGGCGAAGTTCAATCCACGCTCGACCGATTCCTTCGCTGAACGATAAAGCTTTGACTTGGTACCGCGATAACCCTTCGCTAATTTTAGAATCTTCTTGCGCCGTTCCAGACGCTTATTTCCACGTTTTGCTCTCGGCATAATTGCTCTCCTTAAACTGTCCGACGAACATTAATTTCTCGTTCTTCATGTCCCTCCCCGCTGTCCTGTCGGGGAAACTGCTCAAGACGACAAACTGAAGTTTGTCGGACATCAATCCATTAGCCTCTTCCGTACGGCAGCATGCGTTCGACGCGTTTCTGGTCGCCGTCGGCGACGAGCGCGTCAATATCCAAAAGACGCTTCCGCTTATTTGTTTTCTTCGTCAAGATGTGACGCGCGTGCGAATGTCCGCGTTTGATCTTGCCCGTGGCGGTCAAGCGAAAACGCTTTGCCGCGCCCTTGTGTGTTTTTAGTTTCGGCATGATTGCTCCTTTTTCAAATCTGAAAACTCTGATATTTGAAATCTTAAATCTTGAATCTTGAATCTTGAATTTGGAATCTGAACTTCTTGGCCGTTCGCCAGATCAACCGGGAGCCTTCTCGTCCGCAGCCGGTACCGGTGGCGTGGGTGTCGGCGGGCTTGCCCCTGGTTCCAGACTTGCCGGGACGCTGACGGCAGCCGCCGGACTCGTTGCTCCACTTGCTGGCTTCTGGACCGGCGCTGCGGACCGATCCTGTTTGGCCCCGCCTTTATGTCTCTTCGGTCCAAAGAAAATGAACATCTGGTTGCCTTCCATCCGGGGTCGCATCTCGACCTCGCTGATGTCAGCCAAATCCTTCTCCAGCTTATCCAGGATGCGCGCGCCCAACTCGCGGTGCGTCATCTCGCGGCCACGGAACCAGATCGTCGCCTTTACTTTGTCGCCTTCCTGCAACCACTGGCGCGCGTGCTCCATGCGATAGTGGTAATCGTGCTCGTCGGTGCCGGGGCGAAACTTAACTTCCTTAACGACGATGACAACTTGTTTCTTCTTGGCCTCGTTCGCCTTCTTCTTCGCCAGATACTGAAATCTGCCATAGTCGATGATCTTGCACACTGGCGGATCGGCATTCGGGGCGACCTCGACCAGATCCATGCCCTTCTCCCGGGCAGTCCGGATGGCGTCACGGGTGTCCATGACCCCGAACTCTTCACCGTCTTCGGCCATCACGCGCACCTGTGGCACGCGAATCCGTTCGTTAATGCGCGTGACCGGCGCGCGCCTGAAATCTGGACGACTACGGCCTCGGTAACCTGTAGCTATTGCAGCACCTCCTGAGTTAGTAGCACAGACTTCAGTCTGTGTTTGTTAATGCGGAGCCACAGACTGAAGTCTATGCTACGCATCGTTCGTAATCGCGCGACTCTCGACCAGCCGCCGCGCCATCTCCTTAAATTGATCAAGCGACATCGCGCCGATGTCACCCTTGGTTCTTTCGCGCACCGCGACTTTGCCTTCTTCGACTTCGCGGTCGCCGAGCACGAGCATGAACGGAACTTTCTGCATCTGGGCGTCGCGAATCTTCGCGCCAATCTTGTCGCTGCGCACGTTCACTTCGACACGCAAACCCGCCGCGCGCAGGTCCTGCCCAACCTGCTCGGCATATTCATTAATGCGATCCGTAATCGGCAGCACCGCAACCTGCACCGGTGCCAGCCACATCGGAAACGCACCGGCATAGTGCTCGATCAGCACCCCAAAGAATCTTTCAATTGATCCAAACAGCGCGCGATGCACCATCACGGGTCGATGGGGTTTGTTGTCTTCGCCGATGAATTCGAGTTCGAATCGTTCCGGCAGATTGAAATCCCATTGCACGGTTCCGAGCTGCCACAGACGCCCAATCGCATCCTCAATCTTGAAATCGATCTTAGGTCCATAGAAAGCCGCTTCGCCTTCCATGCGCTCGTAATCGATGCCGCGAGCGTCGAGCCCGGCGGCCAGCGCGGCTTCTGCCTTCACCCAATCTTCTTCTTCGCCGAGATACAGCTTGCTGGTGTCGCTGCCTTTGACCGACAACTCAAACTTGATCTTCTCAAACCCGAAAGTTTTCAGAACCTGATAAGCAAAGTCCACACAGTCATCGATCTCGCGCGGAATCTGTTCCGGCGTGCAGAACAAGTGGGCGTCATCGACGGTGAATCCGCGAACGCGCATCAAGCCGTGAAGCGTTCCCGACAACTCCGCGCGATAGACGGTGCCCATCTCTGAGTAACGCTGCGGCAAATCGCGATACGATCGCTGTTGCGATTTGTATATGCCGATGTGAAACGGACAATTCATCGGCTTGAGTCTAAACTCAGTCTCTTCAAGCTTGGTCGGCGCGAACATTGAATCGCCATAGTTCTTTTCGTGACCGCTCAACTGCCACAGCTCACGCTTGGCGATGTGTGGCGTGTAAACAAAACTGTAGTTGCGCCTGACCAACTCCTCGCGCAGATAGTCTTCCATCTGCTGGCGCACGATGCCACCCTTCGGATGCCAGAAAACCAGACCCTGACCGTACTGTTCCTGAATCGAAAATAGATCGAGTTCACGACCCAGCCGGCGATGATCGCGCTTCTCAGCTTCCTCGCGCTGCTTCAGCCACGCATCCAATTCTTCCAGCGTGAAGAATGCGGTTCCATAGATGCGTTGCATCTGCGGCCGTTCCGCGTCACCTTTCCAGTAAGCCCCGGCGAGAGACAAAAGCTTGAACGCCTTCAGACGATTCGTGTTCGGCACGTGCGGCCCCATGCAGAAATCAATAAACGGCGAGCCGTCGATGTAATACACGCTGACCTGCTCGCCGGCTTTCTCGTCGATCAGCTCGCACTTCAGGGGCTCTTCGCGCTCGGCAAAGATGCGCATCGCCTCGGCCTTTGAAATCTCGTCACGTCGATAAGGCATGTTGCGCTTGGCAATGTCGCGCATCTTCTTTTCGATTACGGGAAGATCGGCTTCCGTCAAAGCGCGCGGCGCAATCACGTCATAGAAAAAACCATAACGCGGATCTTCTAAGAGAGAGGGACCAATACCCAGCTTTGTGCCGGGAAACAAGTCGAGCACAGCCGCCGCCAGCAAGTGCGCAGTTGAATGACGCAACACGTCGAGGCCTGCCAGAGTCTGCGGCAACACCGGTTCGATCTTGATGGCGCCGCCGTTTTCTTTTGCTGCGATCGAGTAAGCGAGATCAACTTCGCGACCATTAACGCGCGCCGCCAGCGCCTGCTTTGCCACGTCGCGATCCAGCCTCTTCAAAGCGTCCGCAACCGTGACTGGCGCAGGCATTTGCGCTGCGGGGCCGTCGTTAATGTGTACGTTGATCTCACTCATCGGTTTTCGCTCCGTTAGGAGCGAGATATTTATGGAACGCGCCGTCGTGTAATTTGCCCAAGCTCCTTTCGGAGCGGCATCGCCTCAGATTTCGCTCCTAAAGGAACTTGATTAATCTGAGGGCCGCCGGGAGCTATAAATATTTCGCCCCTACGGGGCGCGGCTTCGGCCAGCGAAGCACGCCGAAGGAGCTCGGCTCCGGCGTCCTACCATTCACGATTTACCATTCACGATTTACTGCGCTTAACTGATCGGATTCGATAGGAGCGCCTTCGCCGCGAGCCCGCATTGCAGGCTCGGCCATCAAAACGTGAATCGCGTGTAAGTTCGATTCATGACGAAGGTCTTCCGGAGCGTCCTATCAAAAATTCGAAACTCGACTGACTTTCTCAGGTCCGTCGAGGCCGTAACTAACAACGAAGCGAAATCTTAACAGAGCAGCTTACGCGCGCGCAAGGCATGCGCTCGAGCTTTTCCCCATGGTTTCCGGTTTTGGTTGAGCCTTCTTTCGCGTTTTGCGTTAGTATAGCCGCCGCAATTCAGTCTCAGCCCGCGCCAACGGAGAAGAATATGAAGCCAGCCGCAAAGCCGATCGCCACCGGCATAATCACTGCCCTGCTCGTCACCGGATGTCTTTCGCTCCAGAGCATCGCGCAAACTTCATCAAAGCCTGCGCGCCCGAAGGCGGCCACCGCGACGGATGCGAGCGAGACCAAGATCCCCGAAAGTGAGATGCGGGCGATCATTGAATACTACGTAGTCGATCGCGGCAGCCTGACGCGCTCCTATCCGGTTGCGATTTCGCCGGCGCGGGCGGACCGTTTTCGAAAATTCCATTCCGACGCGTTGGAGCGAATGCAAAAGCTCGACTTTGATTCCATGAGCCAGGAAGGCAAGGTTGACTACGTCCTTCTCAAGAACCATCTCGAATACGAACTCCGCCAGCTCGACATACAAGCGAAGCAGCTTGCAGAAGTGGCGCCGCTGATTCCTTTCGGCAAGACGATTATCGATCTCGAAGAGTCCCGGCGGCGGATGGAGACTATCGATTCCGCCAAGACGGCCGCAACCCTCAACAATCTCAAGAAGCAAATCGACGACACGCGCCGCGGCGTTGAAGTTGGATTGCGCAGTGACAGTGCGGACGCGATCAAGGTTAAGAAAACCGTCGCGTTTCGCGCAGTCGGAGTCGTCAACGGTCTGCGGAATAATTTTCGTAACTGGTACACGTTCTACAACGGCTACGATCCGGTGTTCACGTGGTGGAATGAAGAGACATACAAGTCTGTGGACGAAGCGCTGAATGCCTATGCGACTTTTCTCAGCGAGCGCGTTGTCGGATTGCGAACTGCTGCGACTCAAGGTCAACAAGGCGGCCCGCGTCCCGGCGGCGGAGGTCCCGGCGCTGCTGGTGGTGGTGGTCAAGGCGGCGGTGGTTTCCAACGTCCGGCTGCCGCGACGGCGCGGCCCGGCGACGCCAGCGACATTATCGGCGATCCTATCGGACGCGAAGCGCTGCTCAGCGAGCTGCAATCAGAAATGATTCCATACACGCCCGAGGAATTGATCGCACTCGCGAACAAAGAGATGGCGTGGTGCGAAGCTGAAATGAAAAAAGCTTCGAACGATCTTGGTTACGGCGACGATTGGAAGAAGGCGTTGGAACACGTCAAGAACCTTTACGTCGAGCCGGGCAAGCAACCCGAAATGATTCGCGATCTCGCGCTGGAAGCCATAAAGTTCGTAGACGATCACGATCTGGTCACCGTGCCGCAACTCGCGCGCGACACCTGGCGGATGGAGATGATGACGCCTGAACGGCAACTGGTCAGCCCGTTCTTTCTCGGCGGCGAAACGATCCTGGTTTCATTCCCGACCAATACCATGTCGCACGAACAGAAGATGATGAGCATGCGCGGCAACAACATTCACTTTGCGCGCGCCACGGTTTTTCACGAATTGATTCCCGGCCATCACTTGCAGGGCTTTATGACCCAGCGATATCGGCCTTATCGCGGTTTGTTCGGCACACCGTTCTGGAGCGAAGGTAACGCGCTCTATTGGGAGCTGCTGTTATGGGATTTGAAATTTCCCAAGACGCCGGAGAATCGCATCGGGATGCTTTTCTGGCGCATGCATCGCTGCGCGCGAATCATCTTTTCACTCAGCTTCCATTTGGAGAAGATGACGCCACAGGAGTGCATCGACTTTCTGGTCAACCGCGTCGGCCACGAGCGCGACAACGCGACCGCGGAAGTCCGAAGATCGTTCGACGGCAGCTATGGGCCGCTTTATCAGATCGCATATCTGATTGGCGGTCTGCAGCAAATGTCTCTGCATCGCGACCTGGTGGACTCAGGCAAGATGACGAATCGTCAATTCAACGATGCGCTGCTCCGGGAAAATCGCATTCCGATTGAAATGATCCGCGCGATCATGACGAAGCAAAAGCTGACGCGCGACTTCAAATCAACCTGGAAGTTTTACGGACCAATTGCGGCTGGAAACTAGCTGCGCCTGAGGAACGGTGTCGGTCTGAAGCCTCTTGCTTCATCCGGAGATCACTCTTATAGTAACTTTCCTAATTGAAAGCATTTTCGTTGGACTTGGGATTCGACTCCTGGACCCCTCCCTGTCCTTTTCTGATCGGACAAAGGTCTTCACAATCCGAGAGCAAATTCGACTAAGGAGAATAAATGAGCATAAGTCTGTCTCTTTTGAAAAAAATCCGCTGCCGATTTCTCAATAGATCAAATGGCACGCCCGTGCCTGGGGTCATTGCGAGTCTCTCAGTTGAAGTCGGTGACGCAACGAATTCTGTTCGGCTACCAATAGCAACGCTTTGCAGCGACGCAACCGGTTACACGTCGTTCGACCTAAAGCCACTTATTGATCTTGGACTGGATACCGCGTCCGGATTCTTGATCTCCGCCCCAAGATTCGGCCTCGAAAATTACAACCTGCTAGCCTCGTTCGTTGCGCCGCCTCCCAACGGCGGGAAAGAGAACGACCCAAATGCTGGCGGTTCTGTGCCATCGCCAGTCGGTGGGAACATGTTCACGCAGAACGCCGCACCGAACGGCGAAAAGAAGGAGCCGCCTTGCATCGTTTTCCCGATCTATTTGGACAACCACTCACAGGACAAGTCGGAAGGAGCTACCTGCGCACCGACGCGCTTGCCCTCAATACAGGCCCCGGACGCTTGCGACTACAAAGCCTCTCCGTTCTCTTTTGTAACTCCCGCGGCCCTCAAGCTGGGCAACGATTGCTGCGAAATCCTTCTCCCGTCTTCGCTTCCGATCCAACAATATCGCTTTTACAAGGTCGTCATCCAACGGGATGACACCGGCTCTACCGGACTTCTTCAGGACACGCCACTCAATAAGAGGGTAACGATCCTCGATGCTCTAGAACCACGAGCGGCGGTAATCAAGTTTGGTGAAATACAGGAGTATCAGCAGGATTGGTATTCACTGGGTCACTCACTTGGTGAAATAAAGTACAGCCTGCCGCTGGCGCCGGGCGAGAGTACCCAGCTGGCGGTTATCGAATGGTCGAGGGATGATCTCGCGAGTAGAAAAGATCAGATCCGCTCTACGGAATTTCTGGACCATGACTCCCGTCGGGATCGGGCCATTGAAGACACAGTGGACGCCGCGCTTCGGGAAGAACAAGGTGGCAATTCCTTTATGGCCGGGACATCCGGAACGGCGTCAGGACAAACCTATGGAACGGGAATGTGGACGGGCAATCATGCCATTGGGGGCGGAGCCAGCTATTCATATGGCAAGCGCAATCTGACGGGGGAGTCACTACAGGATCTGCACGACCGTGTGCGCCAGGCCAGTTCTTCCGTCCGCAGCCTTAATAGCACGGTCATCGTGCAGGGTTCCCAAGCGGAAACAAATACCCTGCAACCCCGCCGCGTTGCGAATCACAATCATTGTCACGCGCTGACGATCCAGTATTACGAAGTACTGCGCCACTATCGAATGAGCACGAGGTTTACGGGACGACGCGAAGCGGTATTGGTTCCCTTCACACCCTTCGTTTTCAGTTCGACGTCGTGGGAGCTTGCCCTTCGATTTCGGACAGTGCTGGAACAAACACTCCTCGATCCATCCCTCAAGAACTGCTTCGAGGCCTTAGTTCGTCTCAACATCATTCCTGAGGTCTACGACGCCCCACCAAAGCGACCCGTCACTCCACCTGTAGTTACTAAGAAAAAGAGAGTGGAGGTGAAGGGCATACTGGAATCAGGGATTGGTTCTGGCGTAATCGTAAAGAAGGGCGACGCGTTTTCAATAAACGCGAGCGGCCGCGTAGTGAATTTCCGAGGGGCAGGCGACCAACACGATTCGAGGGGACCCGACGGCATCCCGCATGCGGCGGACTCAGAACATATCGCTCCCGGACTTAGAGTAGTGTCCCTCATATTCAAGATTGGGCAGGACGGTCCGTGGCAGCAGGGTGGTAGTTTTACTAGCCCGACGGCCGACAGGGACGGCGAAATTGTCTTCGGAATGAACGATGCCAAAGGTTTCTTTGACGATAACGTTGGCTACGGGGACGACTTCTGGACCGTCGAACTTACCTATCCGTCCCATGAGACGGATACTTCAACCACCGATCCCACCAAAGATGACGCGCTCCATGGTTTTCGCAAGATTGACGATCGACTTTGTTCTGCTCGATTACTCAATCATTTACAGAACAATCAAGGGTATTACAACGGCGCCGTGTGCATGCTCATGGACGCGGTCGAGCGGCGGTTGCGTCTCGAGGCTGCGTTGCATGATCAACCAGAAATCCTCGCGGGAATCGATGACCGGCCGATCGCGCTATCCGGAAACTATGTGGCATTCCAATACAGCGGCCCGCAGGCAATCGGATCGAGCAACGATGATCCGAGTGCTCCGCTGGAAAATATTCTGACTCTACCTACCCGAGGTCTGTTTGCCGAGGCACAGATGGGCCATTGTAATAGCTGCGAAGAGCGAGACGTCACGCGCATGTGGGACTGGACTGAGATGACCACGGAAACGCCGCCGGATATCAGCGGAATCTCACCTGGGCCAAAGGGAGCGGCGCCTTCGATCACGCCGGGGCAATTGCCAAGCAATGTAATTCAGATTACCCAACCGCAAGCGGCACCCGATCCGACTGGTCTCGCCAACGCGCTCAACGTTCTGAAGACTCCCGACATTTTCCGTAATATGTCGGGTCTTGATGACGCGTCAAAACTGTTGGGCGAACTCGCGAAGGATGCAACCGACGCGAATACGAAAGCGATGGCACTCCAGGGGCAAATAGAAATCGAAAAAATAAAGGCCGACGCTAAGAAAAGCGCGCCAGGCGGCAGCGCAGACAACAGTCGCACGCCCGCCAGCGAAACAGATCCCGCAAAACAGGTCGACAGGCTAAAGGCTATCGAATATGCGAAGGACAAGGGCCTGATTAGCGTCGAGCAAGGGACGAACGCCGCGGAAGGTGTGCTCGGAGGAGAAAGCACATCTTCTTCTGACGCCGGCACTATGGAAGATAAACTCGCTGCACCCTCGATTAATCTCGCTAAGTACTGTACTCCAATGCTGCGCTCATACTCGCCAGGTAATCCTATCGGTGGAAAGTCTGGAGATAAGACTGGCCAAACGACTCTTCGCGCTGTGGTGGACAACGCGCCCCCCGGTTCAACATGGCATTGGTCCGTAGCAACACCGACCGCTGTCAAGATCGTCTCGCCTTCGAGTTACACCACCGAGGTGATAGCCGGCGAGCCTGGATTAGTCGACGTCGCATTTGAAGCGCGCGATTCACTTGGGAAAAGCCTCGGCAAGAAAGCCATTAAGCTGTGCGTCCCTCAATTTGTCGTCATTGATGAAGATGCGGCTACGTTCAATCCGCAGTTGGTGGCGTATCACTTGGATGATGTGAAAGTCACGTTGTTGCAGAAGGTCAAGCAGGTGGTCGATTTTCTGCTGGCCAACGCGAACGTGCGAACCATTTGGAGACTGGCTCCATTTAATGAAGGTATGCCTGCGCATCTTGCTGCGGGCGGTTTCGCCGCCGGCAAGTTCAACCCGTTGACTATTCACGGAACGCCCCCGGCGCCAGGTGTAGCAGGAAAGACAGGCCTTCCAATTGGTCCCAGAATACCTGATGAACCGATCAATATCTATCCCGGAGCGTACACCATGCCTGGCACGGACGTTGGCGTTGACGTGGCAGCGATCGTGACGGCACTCGGAGCTCAGAATATGACTGACCCTGACATTAAGAGTATCTGGATTGAGGGCATGGCGCGCCTGTTGGGTGAAACTATAGCTCACGAGATTCACCACTCACTGCTGGGATTGGCCGGGTTTGACGCAGGCGGGCACAACTCACCGCCGATCCAATTTGACCTGATGAATCGGGGCATGGATCGCGTTTGGTTGCAGCGCACTGGGATTGAGATCATAAGCATGGTCAATTTCCCGCAGCCCGGCAGCTACCGTGATGGTGGTGCCCATGCAATCAGCAGCGTGCAGACTTCAAATCAAACGAAAGTGGACGCTTCGTTCCCCGTGCCGCCTGCGTTTTTGTAAGGGGCTTGAGGCGGACAATTTCAAAGGATGGATGCGTAGGTTGGGTTGGGTTGCGGTCTTTTGACAACCCAACATTTACACTGGTCGCGACACGCGAAGCATATCCGACCTAACACTGTGCTCAACCGGAGCGCGGCCATGGGGCGGTTTGCGATTTTCGCTTCTCGGGTCTTAAGGATGTAGTAGGCGACATACGTAGCCAAGCACCTGGTCCGAATCATATCGCATATCTGATCGGCGGGCTGCAGCAAATGTCGCTGCATCGCGATCTCGTTGATTCCGGCAAGATGACGAACCGCCAATTTAACGATGCATTATTAAAAGGAGAATCGAATTCCGATTGAAATGATCCGCGCAGTCCTGACCAATCAAAAGCTGACGCGCGATTTCAAATCGAACTGGAAATTTTACGGACCGATTTCGGCGAGTTAATGAAGGCGGCAAGATTACTGATTGTTGCTTGGGGTCGATCGGCGGTCTCGGCTGGCTGCCGTTGAGGCGCCGTTAACCATTCGATGAGTGCGACGCTTTTGCGTGTCGTTTCTTCGTCCGGCGTCGACTTGAGCGCCCGGCGTGGTCGCGGCGCCAACATTTGCGCGCGGCTTCTCGGACTTGCTTTGAGTGATCGCTGCCTTCCCGCCTAAATCTTTATCGCTCCCGGCGTAGTTCAACGCCGAATCCGCTGAATCGATCAAGTGACCGGGATCGTAAACCGTTACGAAACTCCCAACCAGCAAGATACCCAGAATCGCCGCGATCACCATCGGACGGCCGCGTTTCGAATGCGGCCAGGCGACATCTTCGGGCTTCAGGATGGCGTAGGAGTCGAACGGATCGAATGTCGCGGCGGGCGCTTTTCGCACGACTGTCGGGTTCAATGTTGAGTTGCCCACGGAGGCGGCAATTGAACGACTGACCCGTTCTCTTGCCAAATCCTCTCTGCGGCCCACGCGGCGAAGATCTTCGCGAAACTCGTCGGCGGTGGCGTAGCGATCTTCCGGATTCAAAGCCATCGCGCGGGACAGAATCAAGCCTATCTCCGGACCGACGCTGCGATAGATTTCATCAGCGGGCCTCAGCGGATCAGATTTTGAATTGACCAGGGCCGTCGCTCGCGCCACCGCATCGAGGGGCTTGACTCCAGTCAGCAGATGATAGAGCGTCGCGCCCAAAGCGTAGATGTCACTGCGCGGTGTCGTGCCGTGGTTCTGAATTTGTTCGAGCGGCGAGTAGCGCCGCGTATAACCAAAGATGCTCGTCGAAGAAACCGTCGTTGACGCTTCAATCGCCTCGGCTTTTGCTAATCCAAAATCGAGCAAGGCGATTCGGCCGTTCGATGTCAGTTTAAGATTGTGCGGTTTGATATCGCGATGAATGATCTGCCGTTCGCGTGTGTGCAGATAGACGAGCGCATCAAGCAACTGGTCGGCCCAGGCAATCACAGTGGCTCTTGGAAACGGGCCCGGCTGTTGCGAAATGATCTCAGCCAGGTCGGCGCCCGAGATGAATTGCATCACTAAGAATGCCCGATCGTCTTCCGTGAAATAGTCACTTACGCGCGGCAACGCCGGATGATGCAACTGCGCGAGCAGACGCGCCTCCTGCTCAAACTGTCGACGAAGACGATCGTCCACCGAAAAGGTTTCTTTCAGGGCGACCGTTGCATCAAGCCGCAGATCGACCGCTTCATAGACCGCGCCCATCCCGCCTTTTCCCAGCTGCCGGACGATCCGATAACGGTCAGACAGGATCGCGCCCCGCTCCAGCACGGAGGAGTGTTCCTTCGGTTCAATCGCAGAGTTTGGCAGCAAGGGATTCTCCATTACGGGACTTTCAAGAGGCTGGTAACGCTACTTAAAAAGGAGAGGATTCAGGGCTGATGTCTCGCAGTCGATTGATTCGGAAGTACGGGGGCTTAAGGGTTCCACTTCCTCGCTATTGACTATACGATACGGACTGAAGGAAAAACAAGGCCGGTAAACCCGTATGTTAAGTGATTTCTAACGATCAAAGCTCTCCTGATAACCAAGGTTGTTGGTCGCTAGAAACGCGAGGCGGCAAAACAGCTGACGAAAAGTGTCTCGACGTAAGTCACTTCGACCTCGTCCACCGTCATCAGATACTTCGGTTTCGAGGACCCGCACAGGATTCTCGATTATGCTTCGCAAAAAAACTCTTGACCCTGGAATTAGTTCCAGGGTTTATGATTGGTTGAGTGATGACGATGAACAAGCAAGTGGGGTTCTTTAGTTCGGGCGAACTGGCGCGTTTGGCCGGCGTAAGTGCGGACACGTTGCGTCATTACGAACGCAAAGGCGTGCTGGGTCGTCCGCGCCGAGCGTTGAACGGCTATCGCCAGTATCCAGCCGAAGCGCTTCCGCGAGTCCGGTTGATTCGACGCGCCCTGGCCGTCGGGTTCACGCTCGACGAGTTAGCCACGATTTTGAAAGAGCGCGATCGCGGGGGCGCGCCTTGCGCTGAAGTTCGCGCCGCGGCGGCGGCCAAACTTGCGAATGTGGAAGCTCAACTGGGTGAAGTGATCGCCCTCCGCGATGAACTGCGCAGCATTCTGAACGACTGGGATGAGATGCTTGCCTGTCGCCGTCCTGGCGAACGCGCCGGCCTCCTTGAGGCTCTGGCGTCACGCGATGGTGATCAAACAACTCGTCACCGAACTTCCCAGTTAACCAAGCTACGAGTCAACCAATTTCAAAAGAGGAGAAGGTCAAAATGAAATCCAAAGTTCTTGTGGTTATGTTGTTGGTCGCGGGCGCATTGGCCGCGGCCGTCATAGTCAGAGCCCAGCAACAAAAGAAGGGCGATCGTTCAGGCCAAATGAATGGCATGCCGGGGATGAACAATGAGGAGATGAACAAACGCGGTGACCAGGTGATGGGCTTTGATCACGCGAAGACGACGCACCACTTTCGTCTGTTGGCAGGCGGCGGCGCCATCGAGATCACTGCCAACTCCGCCGGCGACAATGAGAGCCGCGATCAGATCAGAGTCCATCTGGGTCATATCGCCAAAATGTTCGGCGCCGGCAATTTCCATGCGCCAATGCTAATCCACGATCAGACACCGCCTGGCGTTCCGATCATGCAGAAGTTAAAGAGCGAAATCGAGTACCATTTCGAGGAGACCGAGCGCGGCGCCACAATTCATATCACCACCAAGAACCGCGAGGCACTGCAAGCGATTCACGACTTCCTGCGCTTCCAAATCAAGGAACATCAGACCGGCGATTCCCTGGAAGTTTCAGCGGCCGAAACACCTGCCGTGACAGCTCAGGATCTGGACACCCAACTCCCGAGTGAGTCTGTTCAGCTTTGGGCAGGTGTTTCTGGTTGTTGCGACCCGGAGCGAACGGCCGTTCGAGCCAGACTGATCAGGATGAGGGCTAGCGCGAGACTGGATACCGCCAGCACGACGTAGACTAGCCACGGAATGCGTTCGGTCAGCGGCAACGGTTCAGGCCGGTAGTCAGGATTGTTAGCGACCGCTGCTACTTCGCTACGCGTCGGTTCCCTGGAAAGCCTGGCGGGCAGTTCTTTTTCGAAGTCGTAGTGTGGCGCGGTAGCTTTGGGATTACCGAAAAAGAGATGCAGTGGCTGGGTAGTTGTCTCCTTCAGATCGAAAACCAACTGCCGGGCCGGGGCGCTCGCACTAATCGAAGAGATGTTCAGCGTCTGATTGTTGTAGTCGTTGATCAGTAGACGCAGCTTTCGCGCATTCTCTTCCTTATCGAAAGTTACGACCAGCGGCCGGCGTTCTTCACCAACCCTCCGCGTCAACTCGCCTGAAGCAACCAGGCGTATGTTCTCAGGATCGTCAACGGCCTCAATTTGAAAGGGACGCGAAAAGGACGGATCGTCAATCGCAAGCGCGAGCCGGTCGACCGGAACACGAGCGCCCAGGTCGATTGGCCAGGCAGAAGCCGGAGCCCCCTGATTGCGGAGTAATTGGTAGGACTGAACGACCGCGGTCCAGCTCGTTAGTTCACCCTTCTCGCGCAGCGCCATGGTCACGTTCGCTCCGGTGATCACTGGAGCTTGCTTGCTTGTCAATTCGTCGGCAAAGATCCTCACGCGAAGATACCTGTACCTGCTTGTCGGGTAACTCACGCGGTTCGACTCAACCGCTCTGTTCTGAGATTCGAAGTTAAAAACCACGTCGCCCGTTTTCAGCGTCTTCCATTCCTTACCCGAATCGCTTCCTTCCAGGTCCACCCGGCGGCGAAAGTTCCGGCCTTCGGTTTCAATCTCGACTTCATTGTGTTCGCCTGGATTCTCACCCAGGTCGACCGAGACTTCGCTGGCGGTGCCGACGATCGCTTGATTGAACAGACGGGCACTGATCTCCCGTTTTTCGTCAAGCTCTTTTCGGATGCGAAGCCCATACGGAATCTCTCTGCCGCTGGCGTCATAAAGCCTGAGGTCGGCGAGATCCTCGCGCGACTTGTCCATCACTTCAAGCGGCACCACGAGACGGTACATGCCCGGCCCGGCCGAGCCCGGAGTAACTGCGACAAAGAAAGCCCACGGCGACATCGCCGCCTGAGCAAACGCCGAAGCAACAAACATCGCCGCCGCGATAATCAAGAGAGTGACTACACCGAACTTCTTCATCTTTGAGCCTCCCTGGAAAGAAAAGCCTTGTGGTAACCCCAAGCTACTACGAGCAACAGCATCCCCAGCACAAGGAATGCAACGATCCGGTAAAGCTGCTGGAGTTGCGCGATATCAACCAACATTACCTTGATAATGGTCAGGCCAAACAGGCCAAGCGCAGCCCACCGCACACCCGCCGAGCGGCGCAGGAAGCCAACGGCTGTGAGCACGCCGGCGTAAACTGACCACAGAATCGAGAGCGCCATCTGGCCTAGCCACAGCTCGCGGCTCGCGCCCTCGCCAAGTCTTCGAGCGGAAGCTCGTGCTTCGAAGAACGTGAAGGTCTCGACTGACATAACAAACCAAAGGGTGACGACGCCCACAAGCAAGATGACGAGGGTGATGGCCGGCACGGACATCTTCTTCCGTGCGCCCAGCCTGCGGTACAAGACCCCGGCCGCAAACACACAGGTCGTCACCACGAGCGAGGATAGAAAGTACTTGTTGAGGACCGGAGTGAACATCGGGCGAGAAAGCGGCGTGTCCCACAGCACAAGTCTTGCGAAAGCGAGCGCGAACAGGGCGAAGGCGGACGCCCGAAGCTGCCACGTCTTGGTCTCTATCCCGGCCCACAACATTGCGAGCGCTTCGACTGACCAGGCGATCGTGATCCAGTTTGACCGCAACTGAATCGGCATCGCGAGCGTCACGAAAGTAAGCGCAACCCCGATCATCACCAGCACCCCAGTTTTGTTCGCCGCAGCCCTGGTCAGCAAGACCTTAGCCGCGCCCGCGTAAACCAGCGCCATTACGATCGCGAAAACTCCCATCCAATCGTGATGCTCAGCATCTAGGAAGTGATAAGCAGTCGCGAAAAATACGAAAGGGTTGAGCAGCAACAGCCCGAGGTCTTCAAGCGCGGCGAAAAACACAGAAGGATCGCGTGGTAACAGTCCTGCTTCGAACGCTGGCCGGCGTCTGACCAGTTGCCGCCCGACGTGAGAGAGCAGGAAGATCCAGAACACGCCAGTTTGAAAAACCATGACGGCGCCCAGCTTTCGCGGGTGATAGTTGTCGCCGTACCAGAGCCAAAACAGGAGGTGTGTTCCGGCAAAGGCGACCGAACTCAGTCCCATCCAGTGCTTGAGCAAAGCCAGCGCGCCGATATCGAGCGCGGCGATGTAGCCAAACAAAGACCGGTATTGATCCCGATCAGATCGCAAAAGGATCGGCGCCAGGAAACCTCCTATCAATGCCATGATCGCAATCGCCGGCGCATCGTATAGCAGCGCAAGTCCCGCGGCTTCGGCGACGAGAATCGCCAGATATGCAAACGCTGCCTTCTGAGTAGCAAGATGGTAGTACCCAAACGCGGCGTAATCGGAAAGATAAAGCAGCACAACCCCGCCCGCGGTTAGGATCTGGGAAAAGACACGCCAGCCGCGCCTGTGATACTTGAAACCAAACCCAGTCAGCGTGACACCGGCGGCGACGCCGATCGCGACTCGGCCAAGCTCGCCAATCCAGCGGTTGTCAAACGCATACTTGAGGAAGAAGGCGGTTGCGAACAGGATCAGACCGATCGCCGCCCACCCCAGCCAACGCCGCCCGATGATTGACTCAAGCTGCTCCGCCTTGATCGTTTGAATCGGACGAGTAAACAAGGAAGCTGGCGTGACTGGCGGTTGTGGCTTGCCAAGCCCGACTGGTGTAGATGCAGCCACTGTTGCCGCTGGCCGCTGAGCATCAAGAGCAGAGACTGACTCAATGGCGGGCTTTTCTGCTTTTTGTTCAGTCGCGGCTTTGCTTCGTTCGTCAAAGATTTTCGGGATTGGAATGGGACGCGCCGTTAGCGCCGCTTCGAGCCTTGCAACGCGGGAGGTGAGTTGCTGTACTACCCCGGCTAACTGGGCCCCGCCTGAGCTCGGAGACTGCGGGGGCGCTGGTGGAGACAGACCTGCCTCAAGCCTCGAGATTCGGGCAGCGAGTTCTTTCTTCGAGCGGATTGAAATAACGAGAGCAACGATTGGGAGCACCACTGCCGAAACGATCGCGGCAATGACGACCAACACGAGGATTAGTATTAGGAGACCGTCCATCGTCGGGGTGCCAAGCCCCTCTCCTTTGATTATCGAGCAAAGACCAATGAACGACGCGGGCTCGTTCGTTCTTCCATTTACGCGGGAATTCTATTTTTGGTTAGGGAGCAAGTCAACACGCTGTCGTGGCGCGGCCTTTCGCTTTGGAAATGGCGTGAGGGGTAACCGGGAAACCATTGTTGAAGGCGAAAACGAAATGGCAGCAGCGCGTGGAATTGAACCCCGGCCCCTAGCAAATAAAGATTCGAGTTCACAACTCTTGACATTTTTTTACTTGCTCTTGACACTCCTTGGCACCGGCCTGTGTATGCTGCGCTTGGCTAACGCAGGTTCCTTTCCAGAGGTCGAACCGAAATGAGTAAGAGAAAGTTCTTGCGAGGTTTTACGCGCTTCCGGCTGATGCTCACGCTGGGTCTGGCGGTGCTCTTGCCGGCAGCGGCGCTCATCTATGTCAATTTCACTCAGTTGGCCGCTCTCAAACGCGACAAAGTGCTCGAGGCCATCATCCATCGCGACTTTCAGGAGACACTTCTCATCTCCGAGAAGAAGATCGTCAAAAAGGCTTACGCCATGGTCGAAGAGGCGAGAGTCAGCTTCCCTTCGCCGGATGTTGACACTCAGGAAAAGGAAAAGAAGCTTGACCTGATCCTGGCAAATAGTCCGTGGCTGTCGCACGTGTTCCTTTTCGACGAGAAAGGTGCCGTTGTCCGTTCGCGCCCCGAACAAATGAGTGATAAATACAACCGCGAAGAGCATGAGCACCTGGCTGATGGCTACCGTACCTGGGCCGGTGAAGCCAAGACAATGGCGGAGATGATGCACAAGAAGACCCGGCCCATTACTGCCTACTCCACCCAGGCGAAGCGGGCCGATGGCGACGCTTACGGGGCGATCGCCTACTTCGTCTTACCCCAGATCCCGAGCGACCGCGTTGTATTGGGCGGCGTTACCTTCGATCCCTGTTACCTGAAGGGAACTTTCTTCCCGGGAATGCTGCACGAGGCGATCGCTCAGAAGCTCAGCGACGAGGGTGGAAACCCGTTAGCCATAATGATCTTCCCTGCGGACTCAGGTGATGGGCGTGAAATCAAGTCGCTGGCCGCGACCGCCGGCTGGGGCGAAGGAAAACCTGAGGTCACGCGCAGGTTCGAGGATGTTTTTCGCGGGTTGGCGCTGGGCATCAAGTTTCAGGGCACGAGCGCGGAGGCGATCGGGCAGACCTGGATCCGTCGAAGCCTGCTAATCCTCGGCATTCTCTCGCTCTTGATAATTGGCGGCCTGGTGCTTACCCAAAGAATCGTCAGCAAAGAAATGGCGCTGGCCCGTCTAAAGTCTGACTTCGTTTCGAACGTCTCGCACGAGTTGCGCACGCCGCTCGCTTTGATCCGTCTGTACGCTGAGACGCTCGAACTCCGACGCATCTCCGCGCCTGAGAAGAAGCAGGAGTATTACCGCATCATTCGCAAAGAGAGCGAGCGGCTCAGCGCGCTCATCAACAACATCCTTGATTTCTCGCGGATTGAAGCCGGCCGCAAGGAATACGAATTTCGCGAAACGAACATCGCCGACCTGGTTCATAACACGCTCGACTCTTATCGCTACCAAATCGAGCAGCAGGGTTTCGCGTTTGAGGAAAACATAGAGTCAGACATTCCGGCCGTGAGCGTGGACCGCGAAGCAATCGCGCGCGCCCTGGTCAATCTGGTCAACAACGCGCTGAAATACTCGACTGACCAAAAGTTCCTGGGTGTGAAACTCTACCGCGCAAACGGCTCGGTGAAACTCGAAGTCGTCGATCATGGCATCGGCATTACGCGCCGCGAGCAGTCGAAGATTTTCGAGAAGTTCTATCGCACCGGAGATCCTCTGGTGCACAACACGAAAGGAAGCGGCCTGGGTCTATCGCTGGTCCGGCATATCACCCAGGCACACGGCGGCGACATCGCCGTGGAAAGCACGCCCGGCAAAGGCAGTAAATTTACTCTGTCGCTGCCGGTCGCATCAGCCCCGCCGTTAGGCGGTGCGGCAGCATGAGAATGTCAGTACCACCTGCGTTAGCGGGTGGGTCCAACTCAAACAGCGATGACATAAAGAAGGATCGCATATGAAGAGAAAAACGGATCTCAGCGCGCACTCAAACGGCGGCGCCGCCGGCTCTGCGAACAAAGTCGCCGAACCCGGTGCCGGCAAGAAAACGCGCATCTTGATTGTCGAAGACGAACCGGCCATGGTCGCCGGCCTGCGCGACAACTTTGAGTACGAAGGTTATGAAGTGATCAGCGCGGCGGACGGAGCCGAAGGCCTGGCTCGCGCGCTCGCTGACAATCCCGATCTAGTCGTGCTGGACGTAATGATGCCGCGGATGAGCGGCCTGGATGTTTGCAAGCAGCTAAAGGCCGAGCGGCCTTCGGTCCCGATCATCATGCTGACTGCGCGCGGACAGGAGATCGACAAAGTTGTAGGCCTTGAATTGGGCGCTGATGATTACGTAACAAAGCCGTTCTCAATTCGCGAACTGATGGCTCGCGTGAAAGCTGTACTGCGACGCGTGTCGTCACCCCCCGCGCCAGAGGTTTATCGGTTCAGCGACATCGAGGTCAACGTCCGCGCCAACGAAGTACGCCGGGCCGGCAACCTCATCGACCTTTCGGCGAAAGAGTTTGCGCTGCTGGCTTACTTCATTTCCAATCCGGCCGAGACGCTCAGCCGCGATCGGCTGCTGGATGCGGTGTGGGGCTACGACAATTATCCGAATACGCGTACCGTCGACACGCACATCGTGCATCTCAGGCAAAAGCTGGAACCGAATCCAGAGGAGCCGCGTTTTATTCTTACCATTCACGGCACTGGTTATAAGTTCGTTGGTTAGGGAACAGGCGTTCAGAGTACCGACTTTAGTCGGGCTGTCATCAAGCGAGAGAGAACCCGACTGAAGTTGGTACTAGGAAGAGACGAGTTTTTATGAGTCAGTCAGGATTCAATACCGGTATAGGAACACGACGGGCCCTCGATGCGCGCGTGTATCCGGCGCGACTGAAGCGCTCAGACAAATTGCATCGCGAGGAGTTGGAGGCTAAGCTCGCCGCCCTTCAGCGGGACTACGCTGAGCTGCATGCTGAAATTTTCGAAGCGGCGCAGGTGCACCGGCGACTGTGCGCGCCGCGTCTGGTTCGTCACGGAAACTTCGAAATTGCCAATGAGATTTTTGCCGTTCGTCACTTAGCTGGTGATTTCTTCATCGTGGAAGAAACGAATAACGGCGTGGTCCTCGCGCTAGGTGACATCAGCGGCAAAGGTCTGGCGGCCGGGATGTGGACCACGCACCTGGTGGGGCTGGTCGGCGCGCGTGTGGTCACAACTTCCAAGCCCGAGGCTATCGTTGCCGGCGTCAACCGCGACCTTTGCCTGACAGAATCGGTTGTGCCGTTAGCCAGCTTGTTCCTTGCAAAGCTGGATCCGGCGACGGGAGTGATCAACTACTGCAGCGCCGGGCATCCTCCAGCGCTGCTCTTGCGCGCGAACGGCGAACTGGAATCGCTCTCGGAAGGCGGACTGTTGCTGGGGGTTCAAGCCGGAGCCTCTTACGTCAGCGGATCGTTCCAACTGGGCGAAGGCGATGTCTTGATGATTTATTCCGACGGCATTACCGAGTCGCCCAACTCCGCCGGCGAAGAGTTCGGTTACGCGCGTCTTGAACAGCAACTGCGCGGCGCCCAGACCGCCTCGGCTAACACAAATGGTTCTGCCGACACGATGTTGTTTTCGATTTTGGGAGCAGTTCAGGATTTTGCCGCCACGCGCTCGCTGATCGACGATATGTCTTTGGTGATCGTCCGGCGGGATGGTTGATGAAGAGAGAGTCGCGATCCGTTAACCGCGAAGGCGTTCGCTAATTCAGCCCAGGGTACAGCGCGAAGCGCGACACCCTGGGGACCCGCCCGTCAAATAGATCCACAACCCTGAAGGGGTTGAACAAGAGTTATCCAACGCTTTCAGCGTTGATGAACTTGGAAGACCCCCTTAACCCGGGGTGTTACCCTGGGCTAAGTTAGCGAACGCCTTCGGCGTAAATCTATGGGCAGGACGCTAACCACGGCATGGATGCGGGACGGCGTAGCGAGACGGCGGGAAACAATTCCACTCCAGAGGTAACTTCGAAAACAGAATTCAGGCGGGTGACTTCCAGCACCTTGCCAACCAGCTTGCTCACGTTCATTAATTTGAAGCCGATTCCTTTTGATTGAACCTGCGCGCGCAACTCCAGCATCACGCCTAAGCCGCCTGCGTCTACCCTACTCACTTGCGACAGGTCGAGGACGACGGTGCTGACATCTGACTGGGCCTCTGAGTGAAGCCGCACGGCATTGCGCAGCGTCTCCGTCTCGCCGCTCACGATTTGGCCTTGCATACAAAGAAAAGCAGTATTACCCAAGTTCCTGGCGTGTACTTTCAACATGACCATCTCCCCTGACGTTCTGTTCGAATTGCTTGACTAGTTAGTGCAAAAACCCTCGGTTCCGTTTCACCTTTTTTCGTGCTCTAAAATAAAGACGCCTGAAACCGGATTTTGTTTACAATCATCGAAGACTCTTTCTCCCCACTTTCCCTTCCAGGCTCGAATTCCGCCCTGCGTCAAATTTGAATTTGTTCGCTGTAATTACCTACGAGAAAACCGGCAGCAAGGTTGCCAAGGATACTCAGCCGACGAAATAGGCGCTTCATGAAACTTGCAGCTTGTAGATAGCGGAATCACATCCTCCGGCGGTATATTCACCTTCGCCTGGAGGTCATGAAGCGGCTGGTCCTTATCTGAACATCGCTCACCGCAATTATTTTGAACCGACATCGGAGGAACTAACTGAATGCGCAAAGGCATCTACTCAATTCTGTTTGTTTTGATCCTGGCGGTAAGCGTTGCTGCGCAGGTAAAGCCCGCCACCAACGTCGACGTTATTCCAGATGTCGTCTATGGCCACAAGGATGGCATGGCGTTGACCTTCGACATCTTTAAGCCGAAGACCAAACCCAACGGCGCGGCAGTAATCTTTATCGTCAGTGGAGGCTGGATTTCGCCTTACGTGCCACCCGACTTGGCGCTGCCGCGGTATCAGGAATTACTTGACGCCGGGTTCACGGTGATCACGCTGCGCCACGGCGGCAGTCCGAGATACGTGATTCCCGAAATCGTCGCCGACGTGCGCCGTGGCGTGCGATTCATTCGTTACAACGCCGCACGTTGGGGCATTGATCCGAACCGGCTGGGAGTTTATGGCGGCAGTGCCGGCGGCCATCTGGCGCTGATGATCGGTCTCGCTTCCGACAATGGCGATCCGACAGCCAAAGAAGAGTTCATGAAAGTGAGCGACCGGGTCGCGGCGGTCGTTGCTTACTTTCCGCCGGTCGATCTGCGTCTGCTCGCGCGCGGTTTGAATCCGCCGCCCAGCGGCGGCGTGCTTGATCGCTTCCCGGCTTTGAATTTTGAGAAAGAAAAAGCCGCGGACTACTCACCCATAGTCTTTGTCACTGCGGATGATCCGCCGACGCTTCTGATTCACGGCGACAAGGATGAACTGGTGAACATCAGCAATAGCAAAATTATTTTCGACGCTTTGAAAAAGAATAATGTGAAGACTGACTTCATCACCATCCTCGGCGCCAGTCACGGCTTTCGCGGTGAAGACACTAAGCGCGCCATGGCCGCTACCGTAAGTTGGTTCGAACAGACATTGGTCAAGAATGGTAACAAGCCTTAGGGCCAGATAGAAGTGTGCCAACCAGCCTGCGGAGCAGGCGAAAGCATAAAGCCTGGGGCGTAAGCCCCAGGCTTTATGCTAACGTCCGCTGCGCGGACTGCGATGACGCTAAGGTTTCGTTACCTTCAGCCCCGTCACGAACACTTCCGTGTTATGTGCGAAGCGCATGCCATACACGCCGTCAGTTGACTTGAGCTTACCTGCAGTTACCAGCGCAGACTTGTCGTAACTCGCGACGACTTTGTTATTGATCGAGCACTCAACCTTGTCGCCTCTCACGGAAATCGCAATCTCCTGGCTTACTGGTTCGCCAACGGCGACCTTGTTCACCGCCGGGTCCGCGGCGCCGCGCCCATTCATTTGAAATGGCGCCGGTCCGAAACCGCGCACGATGAATTTGCCGTCACCATAAGCCGCGCAGTACAAATAACTCTGCTCAGCAGTTCCCAGATCATTACCGGCAATCACAACTCCGTAAGGATGTGGGTGACTGTTGAGGTTCATGAACTTCGGTTCGCGAAATGTCGCTTTCACGGTGTAGTTGCCGGCCGCTTTGTTGGCCGGGTTCCAGTAGGTCACGGCCGGACCGGTGATGACGTGAAAGGCATCGCCTTCTTTCGCGAACTTCGCGCTGTTGAGCGTCATCCCGGCGGCTTCTTCTCTTGAGTCGATTTTGCCCGTCCAACCGGGAACCGACACGCCGCCACCCGCAACGGCGCGGGAAGTCTCAGTCTGACCACCCGTCTGACTGCCTTGGGAAAAGTCCGCCGCCGGGACTAACGTGAGCGCCAGAAGAGCAAGCGCGTAAGCGCAGGTGCGTCGCATGATTTGATGTCCTCCTGATTGAATTGCTGTCGGGATTGAATTGCTGGTTGATCGCCACAGTGGATCCTAATCAACCTTTTCCGCGCTTGAGTATATCTCGCGATGGCTATTTTGATCGATGTGCATCCGCGGGACTGGATCCAGACAGACATCCCCGCTCACCGCTGTTAGACCGCGTGCTCATGTTGGCACATCCACGCGAGGCATACCCCTGTGACCAGCCCGAGGACGAGCCCGCCTGCTCCGACGATTCCGAGATACGCGAGAGCGCCCATGACCCCTCGGAGCGCGGGTAATCGTGAAATTGGATCCGCGAGCGCTGAAGTTCCCGCGGCCAGCGTCCATCCCAACGCGCTCGCCACGACCCACCATAGAGTCTTGCGAAAGCGCGCGCTCAAGATGATCGCTTGCCATCCGCCTACGATGAGCCCGCCCGTGACTATGCACACAAACAGCGAGTAGCCGACGTTCCGTCCGGCTGACTTCGCGATGTCCGTCACCAGGAACGGCACCGCGAGCCCAACGGCGCACGACAAAATCCAAGCGCCCGCTTTCGGGAGCATGCTTCGCATCACCCGACTCTGTAGGAGTCCGATGCCAGTTCCCATCCCCGCACCAACCAGAGCTTGAGAGCCCCCGATGCCAACAGCTTCTCCGGCCAGTGCGAGCACGATGATGAGAGGAATTCCTAAGAGCCAACCGAACCACGTGGCCCGGACCCATCGGAGGACAAGCTTGCGATCCATCGTTTTGGGTTGATTCATCGTTCTTCCATCAAGATGCTGCCGCCGGCACGATCACTTTGCCGGGAACATACACGAGGCCAATGGGGGCTATGACTCCGGTCCCGCGTTCCTTGCTTGTTTCTTAGTTGGATTCATGTTGTCTGTCCTAAGGTGCGCATGTACCGCACGGAAACAAATTCCGGTACGGAACCGGGAGCGGTAGCGACCGGGATAGAAACTCGATTCGCGCAAGGGATGTTCTTATGAGTCACGTATGCGCCTTCAGATAGGCAAATCTGATTCTCGTGCAAGTTGCACCTTTATCCCGAATGAATCCAGCGCGCAGAACGCGCTACGATCGCAATTCCCTCGCTGCGCTGGCTTGCTCCTTCCATCGTTGTTCGTTCACGCTCATCACGACGAGCCACAGGGTCAGCGCTCCTTCCCCGATGATGCCGGGAAAGAAATTGTAGGGAGACAGATAGTTTGCGAGCGGCGGCCACAGAAAGGTCAGCCAACCCAAACCGCCAAACGCCATCAGCACACCCAGAGTTCGAGGCAGGAACGTTGACCTGACAACTAGGTAGCCGATCAGCAAGCAATAAAACCCGAACAATACCAGCGGACTGATGTAGGAGGCGGCGTGAACAAAGAGGCTAAGAGGCCCAATGATACATCCCACGAGGCTGAAGACCGCTGCCAGCAAAGAGAGGTTTCTGTTCACCACCTTAAATATGTAATAGAAGAGCAGCGTCACCGCGATATAACACGCGCCCGCGATGAGGCCGGCCGCGACACCCATCGGACTGCGAACCATGAGTGAAAATATTCCCGTCAGAAAGACGAGCAAATAAAAGACACCGGCAATCCGAGCCGTTCGACGCGGCGACGCTTTTTCAATTCGCTCCATTCTGGTCGTGCTCATGCCCTTATCTCCTTACCGAAGCCATTGAGTGAAGACTACAAAACTCAAGCCTTGGCCAAAGTCGCTCCTGCATCTTTTGATTGCCCCCGTTTCCATAGCGATAGCACTAACCCAACGATCATCAGAGCGAAAATGGTGAGGTTCATGATCGGTCCGGGTGGTGTTCCCGTCGTAACAATCGGAACGAAGCGGAGAATCACTTGGCTGGCCAAATAGTTCAGCGCGAGCAGCGAAAACATAAACGGGATCGCGCTACGATATCGCAGCAATATCACCCCACATATCAGACAGATGGTCAGGCGGTTGAGCGAAGAGATCGCTAAAACTTCCACGATTGTCTGTGCGGCAGCGGCCGGGTATGTCTCAAGTGGGATCCCGTCAGCGGACGTCGCGATCGAGTGACCGTTGATGATGATCAGTACACTCTGAGTGATCTTCACGGCCACGATAGGACCGAACAGCCAGAATGCGAACTTACGACCGCCATACGTATTGTCGATGCGTTCAGGGAAGAGTCGGCGGAATAACCCGACTTGGTTGGGTGCCGACGTTTCTACAATTGCTTGCGCCATTTCGTAGCCTCCTGAGCCGTAGTATTAAATCCCTTAGCAATCAGCCACAACACAAGAGCTATGTGGCTCAGAGCCATTGACGCCCCCAGCAACGTCACGCCGTGATAACCCAGGAACAACGGTAACGTGATCCCTGTGAAGTGAAGTATGACCGTTAACAGCCCAAAGACGGCGAGCCCGCGCGGCACTAGGGTAAAGCGAAACAGCATGCTGTAGAGCAGGAAAATCCAGGCATCGATGACAAACAACTCCGAGTAATGCGTCCACTTCCTGGTCGAGCCAACCACCGCCGCGAGGGTTTGGAAAAGCTGATCGGGTCCGCCGGCCATGGCGTACTGCTGGCTTAAAGACATCATTGACAAAATGTGCGCGTTATCGACCGCCTGCAGCGAGAACATGATCACGCTCATCGCTAACAGCAAGAGCGCCATCCGATCGCTGTACTGGCGAAAGATCGGCATTGCCGCAATAGCGATGGCGATAGTCAGCGCGCAATTCGCAAACAAGAGAAACACCGCCATCTTAATCTGAAAAGATTTCCCCGCTGCGTTTGCAAGATAGTATTGAGCGCCGGTTGTTAGCGGGAGCAACAACACGAAGGGCACAATGAGTCCGGCTAGTTGCACAAACAGCATCATGCCGACGAGCCGCCCCGTGCTCTTTGCAGACTTCATAACTCGCTCCTTCGCAAGACGGATTGATCGCGAATATCCAGCTAGCCAGATGTACGGAGCGACGGCAGCAAAGTTCCCGAACAGTGAGGTACGCGATTGCCGGATATGACCGTAAACCTCACGGCGCTCCCCTGCGTATCAGACGTAGCTGAACAATCCCGCTAAAGGAGCTAACGAGCGAAATAGATGTCAACAACTAGAAGAGCGTTTCTCAAACTCTCAGCCATGATGGGCGGGAGTGTCGGCTTGGGCCTGCTATCTGCTGAATCAGCTTTCTCGTTGGAAAGAACAGTTGGCACTACCAAGCGCGCCGCCAAGGGACTGCGCATTCTGATTTTGGGTGGTACCGGCTTCACGGGGCCATTCCAGGTTCGTTATGCCCTCAGCCGTGGCCACCAGGTTACGGTATTCAATCGCGGTCGCACCCATCCAGGTGAATTGCCAAAAGAAGTCGAACAGTTAATCGGTGACCGCAATGGCAAACTCGACGCGCTCAAGGGGAGAGAGTGGGACGTTTGCATAGACATTCCGACAACACTCCCGGTTTGGGTGCGCGATGCGGCTCAGATCCTCAAGGGCAATGTCGATCGCTATGTCTTCGTCTCAACCATTTCCGTTTACGCGGACACCAGCAAGCAAGGAATGGATGAGACTGCGCCGCTGGCGAAATACACTGGCGCGGACGCGATGAAAGAGACCAGCGTGACGATGCGCGCCAATAACTTTGCTCTGTACGGGCCACTCAAAGCCGCTTCGGAAGCTGAAGCTGAGAAGTGGTTTCCGGGAAAGACTTTGATCATTCGTCCGGGATACATCGTCGGTCCCGGCGACGAATCTGATCGGTTTACCTACTGGCCGGTTCGTGTCGAACGCGGTGGCGAAGTCTTAGCGCCCGGAACTCCTGCTGACCCGATTCAGATCATCGATGCGCGGGATCTGGCTGAGTGGACGATACGCATGGTTGAGCAAGGCACTACCGGAAGTTTCAATGCCGTCGGGCCCAAATCAAAGTTAGGGATGGGCCGGACGCTTGACGAAATTAAGAAGACAACGAAATCCGATGCCCGGTTCACCTGGGTGGACGACAAATTTCTCACCAGCGAAAAGATCATCGACGACATACCGATCTGGACTTCAACGCACGGACCAGAGATTGGTTATTCAACGATGAATATCAACAAAGCAGTTAGCAAAGGACTGACGTTTCGTCCGCTCGCCGACACCACCAGGGCCACGCTGGATTGGTTTAGAAAACAGCCGACGAGCCGGCAGTTGAAAATGCGCGCTGGAATAAAGGCGGACAAAGAAGCTGAAGTATTGGCTGCCTGGCACGCAAGCAGGAAATGAGAAAGCAGCAATAAGGGCTCTCTCTTGCTGTAGGTCATATAAGCTTCTGGTAGGCGCGTGGGAATTTGGACCCCCGACCCCGTGTCAAACCGGATTCCAAGAAATTCAGGACGAGGCATGCGCTGCTAAATTCACGTCTTGGAAAGTGCGACCCTCGTACCACTGAAGCCCTGCCACGACTGGTGATGCTCTATGATTCGTGGGGACAGCCCCCAGCGGGCCACACCCGATCGTGCCTCAACTTAGCCTTGTCACTATCGCACCTGGATCGACGCAGTTATGACACCGGCACATGAGTTATTTTCCCCAGCCAAGTGCGGCTCTTTGCGGCTTCAGAAGGCGCAAGGGACGGTCGCTGACGGCACGGCTCCGGCGCAAATGGTGATGCTTGGGCTTAAATGCGCCCTCGGGCTCTCCCGCGTACGGGACGGCAGACGGAGGCACGGGAGTTGCCAAATGGATCGCGTGCAGGTGGTCATGAGTTCGCCGCCGGCGCGGTCGCGAATGCGTCCTGGCCCTTAAAATTGAGGCGTCGAAACGATATGCCAAACGAAGTCAAAGAAAAGAAAGACCGCGGTCGGGTGGAGGTGCATCAAGAGGAATGCAAGGGCTGCGGGCTGTGTGTCGAGTCCTGTCCCGTCTGCGGCATGAGGCTAAGTGACGGTCTGAACGGACACGGTTACCACTTCGGCGAATATGAAGGCCACGGCTGTACAGGGTGCGGCGTCTGCTTCTATGCCTGCCCCGAGCCGGGTGCCATCACCGTCTATAAGGATTAGTTTTCCTTGAGCCAACCTATGAGGTTATCAAATGGCGAAAGAGTTGATTAAGGGCAATGAGGCCGTCGTGAAGGCGGCCTTGCTCGCGGGTTGCCGCTCGTTCTACGGCTACCCCATCACGCCAGCGAGCGAGATCGCGGAGGCTGCGGCCAAGTACTTCCCGCTCTGCGGCGGCACCTTCCTACAGGCCGAGAGCGAGGTCGCGTCCATCAATATGGTTTACGGGGCGGCGGCTGTGGGCGAGCGGACGATGACCGCCTCTTCGGGGCCGGGTCTGAGCCTCATGCAGGAGGGCATCTCGTATCTCGCCGGCTCGGAGTTGCCGTGCGTCATCGTGGACATCACGCGGGGCGGTCCCGGCCTCGGAAATATCGCACCCGAGCAGAGTGACTACCACCAGATCGTCAAGGGCGGAGGGCATGGCAACTACCACACCATCGTGCTCGCACCCAACTCCTGCCAGGAGATGTGCGACCTGACCATCCTGGCCTTCCAGTTGGCCGATCGCTTTCGCACGCCAGCTGTTGTCCTCGCCGACGGATTCATCGGGCAGATGATGGAGCCGGTTGAATTCCCGTTGGCGACCGCGCCGGCGTGGCCGAAGCCCTGGGCCGTGCGCGGCGACGCCGAGACGCGGCAGAACCTCATCACCTCGATCTACATGTCGCCGGAGGAGTTGGAGCGGCACGTTCTCCACCTCGAAGAAAAGTACGCGCGCGCCAACCCCGGCGAGGAGATGTACGAGAACTATCGGACGAACGACGCGGAGGTCGTTGTCATCGGTTATGGGATTGTGTCGCGCCTACTCAAGGCGGCGGTTGATCAGGCGCGCGAACGGGGCCTCAAGGTGGGACTGTTCCGTCCCATCACACTCTGGCCGTTCCCAACGCGGGAACTTTCCGTCCTGACGCAATGGGTCGAGACTTTCCTGACCGTCGAGTTGAGCAACGGCCAGATGGTCGAGGACGTGCGGCTGGCCGTGGACGGGCAGCGGCCCGTGCGCTTCTATTCGCGCGTCGGCGGCATGGTGCCGACGACCGAGGAGCTTCTGAGGCAGATCGTCAAAGCGAGCGAGGAGAAAGATGTCCGCGAAAACCTTTCAAAGACCCAGGAGTTT